>OIHA01000842.1_pt1 | contig 7511 bp, 4 predicted proteins | sample 1582431 | NCBI WGS metagenome assembly OIHA01 (sample SAMN02674792, study PRJEB24791) | human gut metagenome, SKBSTL006 | isolation source: stool | host: Homo sapiens | place: USA | reverse complement strand
GCAGGTGATAAGTCATAAAATGGGTTACCGAAAAAGAAAACGGTGAATAAACTGCACTTGTTATGGCGCAGTTTGTTCACCGTTCATTTATAAGTTTGCTGTTGATTAGCTGTTCATGCTCATCAGGAATTCGTCGTTGTCTCTGGTTTTTTCCAGACGGTCTTTTACGAAGTCCATTGCTTCGATCGGATTCATGTCGGCAAGATATTTACGGAGAATCCACATACGGTCGAGAGTTGTCTTATCAAGTAACAGATCGTCACGACGAGTACTGGATGCGGTAATGTTGACTGCCGGGAAGATACGTTTGTTGGACAGGTTGCGGTCGAGTTGCAACTCCATGTTACCTGTACCTTTGAATTCTTCGAAGATAACTTCGTCCATTTTAGAACCGGTATCAATCAATGCAGTTGCGATGATTGTCAGTGAACCACCATTCTCGATGTTACGGGCTGCACCAAAGAAACGTTTCGGCTTATGAAGTGCGTTTGCATCCACACCACCGGAAAGTACTTTGCCCGATGCAGGAGATACTGTGTTGTATGCACGTGCCAGACGAGTAATAGAATCAAGGAATATAACTACGTCGTGGCCGCATTCTACCAGTCTTTTTGCTTTTTCCAATACGATACCTGCGATTTTCACGTGGCGCTCTGCCGGTTCATCAAAGGTAGAAGCGATAACTTCGGCATTGACGCTGCGCGCCATATCTGTTACTTCTTCCGGACGTTCGTCGATAAGCAACATAATCATGTATACTTCCGGATGATTGGCTGCAATAGCATTTGCAATGTCTTTCATTAAAATTGTCTTACCGGTTTTAGGCTGGGCTACGATTAAAGCACGTTGACCTTTACCGATTGGAGCGAAAAGATCTACTACGCGGGCAGACATGGAATCCGAATAACCGCCTTTGCAGAGTTTGAACTTTTCATCCGGGAAGAGCGGCGTCAGGTGTTTGAAAGGAACACGGTCGCGAACGAAAGCGGCGTCACGTCCGTTAATCTTCGATACCTTTACTAACGGGAAATATTTCTCTCCTTCTTTGGGCGGGCGGATAACTCCTTCTACCACGTCACCGGTTTTCAGGCCAAATAACTTGATTTGCGACTGTGATACATAGATATCGTCAGGAGAAGAAAGGTAATTATAATCGGAAGAACGGAGGAATCCGTATCCATCCTGCATAATTTCCAGTACGCCTACTCCATTAAGGATGTCATCGAATTCGTAAGGCTTTTCACGCTCAATAACTTTACGTTCCTGCTGCTGTTGTGGTACCGGAAGATTTTCGTTCGCGTTGTTTGGCTGGGCAGGACGCGGCATCGGTACACGCTGCTGGTTCTGATTTTGGTTATTGTTACGTTGGAAGTTATTATTGTTATTATTATTGGCGTTATTGTTACTATTGCTAGCATTATTATTGCCATTATTGTTGTCACGCGGACGGACAATGCGTGGACGTTGTTGCTGTTGTTGCTGATGAGCCTGTTGTTGTGGCTGTGGTGCTTGTTGTTCGGTAGCAGTTTGTGCCGGTTCAGTTTTGGTGGCTTCGAATTTTCCAAAAAGTTCGGTGGGAAGTTCTATCTTTTCTGAAGGCAGATCTTCGATAGGAATAAAATCATCGTCGTCGGCACCGGATAAGATATTGCTTTCTTCGTCTATAACGGGTTCGGCTTTCTTTTGCGGTTGCGGTTTCACTACTACTTTCTTCTCTTCAGCAGGTTTGTTGGCTTTTGTTTTCTTTTCGGGAGCTTGTGCCGGGACTGCTTTTTCTATTACTTCAGGAGCTTTCTCAGTAACTACTTTATCTTCCGTTACTTTAGGAGTTGCCGGAGTTGCAGTTTTCACGCTTTCAACTTCTTTTTGCTCTGCTGCATCGGCATTTTTACGCGGACGGCCTACTTTACGTTTAGGAGCTGCGGTATTTTCTGCTTTAACTTCAACAGCAGGAGTCTCTTTTTCTTTATTTGCACTTTCCTCTTTTTTAGAAGGCTGTTGTGGCTTGGCAGGAGCAGCTTCTTTGGCTTTCTCAGCTTCTCCTTCCTTGGTTGCGGAAACTACTTTGTTATCTTTCTTGGCAGGCGCTACGCGTGAACGCTTTTTCTTTTGTTCTTCTTTGCGTTCTTCTTTAAGCTTGTCTGCGGCAACTTTCTTTGTGGCTCCGGCGATTGCTTGTTCATCGAGTATTTTGTAAACAAGGTCTTCCTTTTTTAATGAGTCTGTTTTTTTTATGCCTAACTCTTTGGCAATAACTTGAAGTTCCGACAGATCTTTGTCGTTTAATTGGATAATGTTATACATATAGTATGGTAAGTTATTAATATTTCTTTTTTGCTGAATTATGGACAGCATTACTATGACTCTCCGGTCACAGATATGCGAGCATACGTTTTGTTTTTATTATGAATTAGGGATGTATATGTTGAATCGTAGAATGTTTCAACGGGGCAAAGATAATAAATATTTTTGGTTTCATGAACAATCAAACACTTTTTTCAGCGTAAAAACGTATCTTTGCTGTATAAAAGAAAATAGTATGACAGTAAATGAAGCTCATTTAATTTATTTTTCGCCTACACACACATCAAAACAAGTTGCCGAGGCGATTGTTCACGGAACAGGAATAAAAAATATTCTTCCTGTTAATGTCACTTTGCAGACTACCGGGGAAACTGTAATTCCTGCATCTGCATTGGCTATTATCGTAGTTCCCGTATATGGAGGCCGTGTAGCTCCTTTGGCAATGGAACGTTTGCAGAATATTCGTGGCTTGGATACACCTACTGTGTTGGTTGTGGTTTATGGCAATCGTGCTTATGAAAAAGCCTTAATGGAATTGGACGCTTTCGCCCTTCCCCACGGATTGAAAGTGATTGCCGGCGCAACTTTTATCGGTGAGCATTCATATAGTACGGATGAACATCCGATTGCTGCCGGACGTCCGAATGATTCGGACCTGGCTCTGGCTACGGAGTTCGGGAAAAAGATCATAGAAAAAATAAAAACGGCTACCGGCCCGGATACTCTTTATCCGATAGATGTCCGTGCTATCAAACGCCCGAGGCAGCCTTTCTTCCCCTTATTTCGTTTTTTGAGGAAGGTTATCAAGTTACGTAAAAGTGGCACACCGCTTCCTCGTACTCCGTGGGTAAAAGATGAGAGTCTGTGTACACATTGTGGGTTGTGTGTGGTTCATTGTCCGGCGGGTGCTATTACAAAAGGCGATGAACTAAATGTAGATGAAACCAAATGCATCAAATGCTGTGCTTGCGTGAAAGTCTGTCCTAGGAATGCAAAAGTGTATGATACTCCTTTTGCGGCTTTATTATCGGATTGTTTCAAGAAGCAGAAACAGCCTCAGACTATTTTGTAAATAACAACGCGTTTCGTTGTTTCATCAATACGGAAGCGGTTATCTATTCGTTCGCCTATCAGCCATGCAATGCGTTCTCCGCAACAGAGCACCCATTGACGCTCTTTCTGACTGATAGAAAATTTGCGGTCGGTCAGGTAATCGCTTATTTTTTTCTTGCCTTTCATTCCGAAAGGAATAAAAGTATCACCGATTTGCCATTTACGGTGATAGATTTCTTCATTCAACTTGTCAGCGTCAAAACATGCTGTTCCTTTTTCCCGTGGAATCTGAAAATTTGACGTGTATTCTTTCTCTTCTTTAATTAATTGAAAAGGGGGGATGTCTTTTTCTTCAGACCGGATTTCTTCCAGTAGCAAAAATTCCCTGTCTTTAATCACTCTCCATTCTTTGCTGGCAAACTGTTTTCCCGATTGTCCATGAAGTGAGTTTGCAATATCTTTGATTTGTGTGGAGTTAAAGCCGAGTGGATGCAGAGTCTCGAATAAAATAGTTTCGGGTACAGCTTCTTTTAATAAACTGCTGATCCGGATTCCTTCTGGTGTGACTATTCTTGCTTTTGTTTTTGCTATACATTTATTATATATAGTAGCTACATCATTCAGATAATTACTCGTCTCCACCAGACTATTCTTGACGGATGGATTAATCTCCTCCATAAGTGGAAGGAGGTTGAGCCGGATCTTGTTGCGGGTGTATTCATCTTCCAGATTTGTACTATCGGTTACATAATCTTGTTCAATGTTTTGTAAATATTGAATGATCTCTTTGCGGTTGACACAAAGGAGTGGACGTACAATAGCTCCGTTGCGAGGACGGATTCCGAGTAATCCGGTGATTCCTGTGCCACGGATTAGATTGAGCAACATTGTTTCTATACTGTCGTCCTGGTGATGAGCAACGGCAATGACATCGGCCCGGTATTTATTTTTAATTTCTTCAAACCAGTTATAACGGAGTTCCCGCGCTGCCATTTCTATCGAAATATGCTTTTCGGCTGCGTATTGGGTTGTGTTGAAATCAGTGGTATGCAATCGGATGTTGTATTTCAGGCAGAGTTGGCGGACAAATGATTCATCGCGGTTTGATTCCTCGCCGCGTAAATGAAAGTTACAATGTGCGGCTTCGCAGTGATAACCTGCTGTGTGGAGAATACGTAGCAGTGCCACAGAGTCGGCGCCGCCGCTCAATGCTACCAGAATTTTGCTGTCTGATGAAAACAGATGATTCTTTTCTATATATTGTGTAATCCGTTGCTGTATCATGTTTGCAAAGATAATAGTTTCTTGCTTAGTCTTTTGAATTTTTCAGGAACTTCTCCTTCTGTTTCCTCTTTTTCTGATTACCAGATCTTTTTTAGTGAGGAGGTTTTTCGATTAGAAATGACTCTTATTTAAAAACAATCTAAATAATTTGCGTGCTCCGAAGTTATGAATTATCTTTGCCGAAAATTTAGAGAGTTATGCGTTTGTCCGAATTAACAACAGGCGAAAAAGGTGTCATCGTAAAGGTGCTGGGACACGGTGGTTTTCGTAAACGTATCGTGGAGATGGGTTTTATTAAAGGTAAAACCGTTGAAGTTTTATTGAATGCTCCATTGAAAGATCCCATTAAATATAAAGTCTTAGGTTATGAAATTTCTTTGCGTCGTCAGGAAGCTGAGATGATTGAGGTAGTCAGTGAAGAAGAAGCAAAAAAACAAGCCGGCGAAACTATTTATCACGAAGGTTTGCCTGAAGATGTTTCTGTAAAAGAAGAAGATATGAAGCGGTTGGCGTTAGGTAAACGCCGTACCATTAATGTTGCCTTGGTCGGGAATCCGAACTCGGGCAAGACTTCTCTTTTCAATCTGGCTTCCGGTGCCCATGAGCATGTCGGAAATTATAGTGGTGTGACTGTGGATGCCAAAGAAGGGCATTTTGATTTTGAAGGGTATCATTTTCGTATTGTAGATTTGCCGGGGACATATTCGTTATCTGCATACACGCCCGAAGAAATTTATGTCCGTCGTCATATTATAGATGAAACGCCGGATGTGATTATTAATGTAGTAGACTCCTCCAACCTCGAACGGAATTTATATCTTACGACGCAATTGATTGACATGAATGTCCGTATGGTGGTGGCTTTGAATATTTATGACGAATTGGAATCCAGTGGGAATACATTAGACTATCATTTGCTGAGCAAACTGTTTGGAGTACCGATGTTACCTACTGTCAGTAAGAAGAACCGTGGATTGGATACCTTGTTTCATGTCGTAATCAACCTTTATGAAGGCGTCGATTTCTTTGATAAACAGGGGAATATGAATCCGGAAGTATTGAAGGATCTGACCGAATGGCATGATTCTTTGGAGGACCGTAAGAATCATGAAGAGGAACATCTGGAAGATTATGTACGCGAACATAAAAGGACCGGGCGTGTGTTCCGCCATATTCATATCAATCATGGACCTGATTTGGAGAAAGCTATTGAGGCTGTAAAAGAAGAAGTTTCCAAGAATGAGTTCATTCGCCATAAGTACTCTACCCGTTTTCTATCAATAAAATTGTTGGAGAATGATCCGGACATAGAGAGTTTTGTACGTACTTTGCCGAATGCGGAGGAAATCCTGCGTATTCGTGATAAAATGGCCAAACGCGTACAGGATACGATGAATGAAGATTGCGAGTCGGCTATTACGGATGCGAAATATGGTTTTATCAGTGGTGCGTTGAAAGAAACTTTTACTGATAACCATTTGGAACAGGCGCAGACTACAAAAGTGTTGGATTCCATTGTCACTCACCGTATTTGGGGATATCCTATTTTCTTCCTTTTCATGTATCTGATGTTTGAAGGTACTTTTGTGCTCGGGGAATATCCGATGATGGGGATTGAATGGTTGGTGGAACAAATAGGCGATTTGATTCGTAACAATATGACGGATGGCCCGTTGAAAGATATGTTGGTTGACGGCATTGTGGGTGGTGTAGGAGGCGTTATTGTCTTTTTACCAAATATTCTGATTTTGTATTTCTGTATTTCATTAATGGAGGATTCCGGTTATATGGCTCGTGCGGCGTTTATTATGGATAAGATTATGCATAAAATGGGGTTGCACGGAAAATCGTTTATACCTTTGATTATGGGATTCGGATGTAATGTACCTGCTATTATGGCTTCACGTACTATCGAAAACCGGAAAAGTCGTCTCATTACGATGTTGATTAATCCACTTATGTCATGTAGTGCGCGCTTACCTATTTACTTGTTGTTGGTAGGAGCTTTCTTTCCGAACAATGCGAGCTTGGTATTGTTAAGCATCTATGCAATTGGTATTTTTCTGGCTGTACTGTTAGCACGGTTGTTTAGCAAGTTCTTGGTGAAGGGTGACGATACTCCGTTCGTTATGGAACTCCCGCCGTATCGTATGCCGACTGCGAAATCGATCTTTCGCCATACATGGGAAAAGGGAGCGCAGTATTTGAAAAAAATGGGCGGAATTATTATGGTCGCTTCTGTTATAATTTGGTTTCTGGGATATTATCCGAATCATGATGCATACGAGACAGTTGCCGAGCAACAGGAAAATTCTTATATCGGTCAGTTAGGACGTGCGATAGAGCCGGTGATAGAACCTATGGGGTTTGACTGGAAACTTGGAATTGGCTTGATTTCAGGAGTGGGGGCAAAGGAGCTGGTGGTAAGTACATTGGGAGTGTTGTATGTCGATGATCCGGATGCAGATTCGGTAAGTTTGGCAGAAAGGATTCCGATCACTCCGTTGGTCGCATTCTGTTATATGCTTTTTGTACTGATTTACTTCCCGTGTATTGCGGCATTGGCTGCTATAAAACAGGAGTCCGGTAGTTGGAAATGGGCATTGTTTGCAGCTTGTTATACTACGGTATTGGCTTGGCTTGTATCCTTTGCCGTTTATCAGATTGGAGGATTATTTGTATGATTAATTGGCAGGAATGGGTAGTAGGAGTACTGGTAGTACTCTGTATTGCTCGTATTATATATGGAATCTTTCTTTTTTTTCGTCATACGCGAGAAAATAAAAATCCTTGTGACAGTTGTGTAAGTGGCTGTGAACTAAAGGATATGCTAGAGAAGAAGCGTAAAGAGTGTGGTGTAAAGAAAAAAA
>OIHA01000827.1_pt1 | contig 7622 bp, 6 predicted proteins | sample 1582431 | NCBI WGS metagenome assembly OIHA01 (sample SAMN02674792, study PRJEB24791) | human gut metagenome, SKBSTL006 | isolation source: stool | host: Homo sapiens | place: USA | reverse complement strand
CTCTTTCCCTACACGACGCTCTTCCGATCTGTACCGTCTTTGGAGGCCCCGTCCACGATGATGTATTCTACGTGGTGATAAGTCTGCGAGATAACACTTTGGATGGTATCTTCCAGTACTTTCTCGGCATTGTAGGTCACCGTGATAATCGAGAACTTGGGAGTAGGATGGACACTATGCATATTTCCCTGTTATTTTGTTGTAAACTTCCGTGTACTTCTTCGCTATGATACTTTCCGAATAGTTGCCTATGGCCTTGCGGCAGGCTTGTGCGGAGAGTTCCGCATATTCGGGTTCCGTCAGTACCCAATGGATGCCGTTGGCTAGATCTTCGGAAGACTTGCGCTGAGCTACGTATCCGTTGTGCAGATGATCGATCATTTCTGGTATGCCTCCGGTGTTGAAACCGACGCAGGGCACACCGCAGGACATTGCTTCCATCACCATATTCGGCAGATTCTCTTCGAGAGAAGGGATGGCGAAGAGGTCTACGGCATTGTATATATCCACCAACTCATGCTCATTCTTAATATAAGGAAGCGGATAGACGCGGAAAGGAATCAGGTCTTGCAACTGCTGCGACTGGTTGCCGAAAACAACCACGCCCAATGATTCTTTCCATTCCGGATGTTTCTCAGCCAGCAGTTTGCAGGCTTCAATCAGATAGTCGATGCCCTTTCGCTTGTCTGTGATCTTGACAGAACCGAAAAGAATCAGCTTCCCTTCCTGCGGCAGCCTGCATTTTCTGCGGGCTTCCTGCTTATTGTGAGGCTTGAACAGATTCGTGTTGATGGCGTTCGGGATACTGATAACCGTTTGTCCGGTGAGCAACCCGCTGACTTTGGCCTTTTCCGCCAGCCAGCGGCTACAGCCTACAAACGTGATGGATGCCTGACTATAAATCTCTTTTTTCTTCCGGAAGATTCGGGTAGATAAGTCCTTCTTGCCTCCTCCTCCGTAGATGTAAGGGCAGTGGTGACATTCCTGTTCGTAATTCTTGCATTCGCGTGCATAATGGCAGATGCCGGTGCAGGGCCACATATCGTGCATGGTCCATACTACAGGTTTGCCGGAAGTCAGAATCTTGCGGATGGTGTTGAGCGACAGCATCCCTTGGTTGATCCAGTGCAGATGGATGACATCTGCCTGCTGAAATTCGGGAAGCGAAGTGATGTCCGTACCGGTATTGGCGATATCTACGGCGAAGAGATCATTCTTCTTGAAACGGTTGGCTTTCCAGATGACGATGCGTTCCCACATGAATTTCCATACGTGCAGCCAGCTGCCCTTTAGTCCGACGACGCTGATTTGGTCTGTTTGTTTGTCACGTACCAACATTTTCGCCTTGATGCCGTTGTTCTTAAGCGATTCCATCAGTCGTCCGGCAGCGACAGCCGCACCACCTATTCGTTCGGAAGTATTGATGATTAGTACCCTCATGCTTTCAAAATGTTTGCACAAAAGTAGTGGTTTTCAGTGAAAATCCGTACAAAGTCACATATTATTTGTACTTTTGCCACACTTATTAATAAGGAGATATTGAACATGAAAAAGGTTGTGTTTTTAGGATTAGGGTATATCGGCCTTCCTACGGCAGCCGTTGCTGCCGCTCACGGTTTCGAAGTCATAGGAGTAGATGTCAATCCTTCTGTGGTGGAAACGATCAACCAGGGAAAGATACATATTGTAGAACCTGAACTGGGTCAGGTAGTCAGGGACGTAGTGCAGAGTGGAAAGTTACGCGCTGTATGCAAGCCGGAAGCGGCGGATGCTTTCTTTATCGTAGTGCCTACCCCATTCAAGCAGAACCATCGGGCGGACATCACCTATGTGGAAGCGGCCACCCGTTCCGTGATCCCTTATCTGCAGGAGGGTAACCTGTTTGTCATTGAATCCACTTCTCCGGTATATACCACCGAACGTATGGCGGAAGTGATCTATAAAGAACGTCCCGAACTGAAAGGGAAGATACATATCGCTTATTGTCCCGAACGCGTATTGCCGGGAAATACATTATACGAACTGGTGCACAACGACCGCGTGATAGGCGGCATCGATCCGGCATCCACCGCAAAAGCCATTGAGTTTTATTCCGCTTTCGTACAAGGCAAACTGCACGGCACCAATGCCCGCACGGCAGAGATGTGCAAACTGACGGAGAATTCCTCCCGCGACTCACAGATCGCCTTTGCCAACGAACTCTCCATGATCTGCGACAAAGCCGGAATCAATGTATGGGAACTGATCGAACTGGCCAACAAGCATCCGCGTGTGAATATCCTTCAACCGGGCTGCGGAGTAGGCGGTCACTGCATTGCGGTAGACCCTTGGTTCATCGTATCCGACTATCCGGAACAGGCGCAGCTCATCAAGCGTGCCCGTGAAACGAACGATTACAAAGCGGACTGGTGTGCGAACAAAGTATTGGAAACCTGCCAGAAGTTTGTAGAACAGAACGAGCGCGAACCGGTCGTTGCCTGCATGGGACTGGCTTTCAAACCGAATATCGATGACTTACGGGAATCTCCCGCCAAATATATCGCCTCCCGCATCATCTCCGAATCGAGAGCGGACGTGCTGATTATCGAACCTAATATAAGCACTCATAAGAGCTTCCATCTGACAGACTATCGGGAAGCATACGAGAAAGCGGATATTATCGTCTGGCTGGTTCGCCACGATGTCTTCCTTGCATTGCCCAGGGAGGAAGGAAAGATAGAACTGGACTTCTGCGGTGTGAGACGATAAAAATGTAGTTTAATTGCGAAGAGGTTATATAGACTCTATAAATAAAGCAGATGAAAAAGATATTGCTCGTTTTCGGTACCCGTCCCGAAGCGATAAAGATGGCTCCGCTTGTAAAGGCGCTCCAGAAAGATACGGAACATTTTGAGACACGTGTCTGCGTTACGGCACAGCATCGGCAGATGTTGGATCAGGTATTGGAAGTGTTCGGCATCACTCCCGAATATGACCTGAATATCATGGCTCCCAATCAGGACTTGTATGACATTACCGCTAAAGTACTCCTTGGACTGCGCGAAGTGCTGAAGGACTTCCGTCCCGACACCGTATTGGTGCATGGAGATACGACTACCTCGATGGCGGCATCCCTTGCGGCATTCTATATGCAGATACCTGTGGGACACGTGGAAGCCGGATTGCGTACCTATAATATGTTGTCTCCCTGGCCGGAAGAAATGAACCGTCAGGTGACAGACCGTATCTGCACTTACTACTTTGCACCGACGGAACAGTCAAAGGTAAATCTACTGCAAGAGAATATAGACGCGAAGAAAATCTTTATTACCGGAAATACGGTGATCGATGCCCTGCTGATGGCGGTCGATATCATTTCCACCACCGCCGGTGTGAAAGAAAAGATGGCGAAGGAACTTCAGGAGAAAGGCTACACGGTAGGTGATCGTGAGTATATCCTCGTCACCGGACATCGTCGCGAGAACTTCGGAGATGGTTTCCTGCATATCTGCAAAGCGATCAAAGAACTGGCGGCTCTTCACCCGGAGATGGACATAGTCTATCCCGTTCATCTGAATCCTAATGTGCAGAAGCCAGTGTATGAACTGCTTTCCGGTCTGAGCAATGTCTATCTGATCTCTCCTCTGGATTACCTGCCTTTCATCTATGCCATGCAACATTCTACTCTGTTGCTGACGGATAGCGGCGGTGTGCAGGAAGAAGCCCCTTCATTGGGCAAACCCGTGTTGGTGATGCGTGATACGACCGAGCGTCCGGAAGCTGTTGAGGCGGGTACGGTGAAGCTGGTCGGCACGAATGCGGAGGCAATTGTCAGTAATGTCACTGCCCTGCTCCTTGATAAAGAAATGTATAAGCGGATGTCCGAAACACATAACCCTTACGGTGACGGACAGGCTTGCGAAAGAATCATAGCTGCGCTCAGATGTTAACACATGAGTAGTCAGGTATTAACATTTGATATGATAGGTATTAATATCTGAGAAGTTAGGTATTAATACTTGAGAAGCTGGTTAACAATGCTTGCTGTGACATCTAATAATGCTTGAAACGAGATCTAAGAAGCATTGTTAATCACATATACTTCCCACTATTATTGTTTTTATTATTGGTTTATTTTACTATCATAAGTGCCGATATATAAAGTAATATAGGGCGAACCTTTTCTGCTTTTGCCCCATTTTTCCGCTTTCATCGCTTTCACCTTATAGAAAGACATTTCACTTTATCCGCATATAACATACAAACCTCCATAATTCTGTTATTATGAACTATTCGTATATTGTCATATCAGTCGGTTTATTAGGCAGTAACAATTTCAATATATTCCAAAGCAATTAATAGACTGTTATCAAGCTGAGATATGAAATTTCTAAAAAGAAATATCAGTGCTGTATGAAAGGAGGATATTATCGTACTTTTTGATAGTGTTTATTCGCTATAAATGGTTTTATTTTGTAGTGTCATTTTTAGAAAGCCGCTCTATTACAAAATAGGGATGAATGCTGAGAAGATGCTTTGTCTGCCGGTGCACGTGGATTTAAAAGATGATGAAATTAATCAAATTGACATGGTCTTGGCTGAATATCGTCGAAAATAGAAAAGTGTAAAATGGTAATAATCGGGAGTAAAGGATGTGCTAAGGAGATTTTGACAGCACTCAAGTGGGATAATGTAGAAGAAACTGTATCTTTGTTTGACAATATAAATACAGATATTAGCGATGCATATTATGACTTTCCCATTATTAAATCCTGGAATGAACTGGAGCAACATCTGAAAACAGACAGTAAGGTTATTATTGGTGTCGGAGGTGGACAGCGTAGAGAGGTACTGGCACGAAAGATTGCCTGTCTTGGAGGAGTATTGACCACTTTTATCTCCCAAAAAGCCCTTGTGGGCGGGTATGACAATACTATCGAACCAGGTGTTGTGATTCTTTCGGGGGCAACTATTACTTGTAATGTAAGTATAGGGCAGGGGACATTTATCAATAAAAGCACTGTTATCAGTCATGACGTCCGTATTGGACGATATTGTGAAGTATCTCCCGGTGCAAAAATCTTGGGACGTGCCATTATCGGTGACAGGACGGAGATAGGTGCTAATGCGGTAATACTTCCTGATGTCATTGTCGGTGCTGACTGCAAAATAGGTGCAGGCGCTGTAGTGACGCGAAATATCGACAGCCATACTACTGTTGCCGGAGTTCCTGCCCGTTCAATTACAAAAAGCAGTAATAATGCTTTCAAGTTAAAGTCAAAGATAAGAAATTTATTGTACCATATACGAATTGCAGATTTTCGAAAGCTGAGAGAATATAATCATTACGTATTCGGAAAAAGGAAACTGATGTTCCTTGAGCTATTGTCACATAGTTGGATGTACGGTGCATCATTCGAAAACTACTACGAGTTGCAGTTCTTTAAGAAAAGCAGAACAGAATGCCGACAGTATCTCACTTCTTCGTTACGTCATGAATTGACACGTCAAGTAAACGATCCCTGCGAAGCGTTAGTGTTAAAAGATAAAGTGCGTTTTGCCGAAGTTTTTGAGGATATTCTAGGGCGCCGGGTAATGACGTTTGATGAGATAAAAAGGCAAATGCATGATCCTTACTCCATATCCATAAATGAGGTCGTCATTAAACCCATAAAAGGACAAGCCGGTCAAGGGATTATTTTTCCGATGCAAAACTTTACATCATTGCGACAACTACATGACTATGTTATTTCTACTGTAAAAAAACCGGATGAATATTTATACGAAGAACGTATTATCCAACATAGCGCCCTGAATAAACTGAATCCGTCAAGTCTCAACACATTGAGAATTGTGACATATTATGATGAAAGTATAAATAAGGTCGATGTGTGGAGTGTTGTTTTACGTATAGGAATAAAGGCTCGCACAGATAACTTTGCTACAGGAGGAATTGCCGCCCTTGTTGATCATCGGGGTGTCGTCTGTCAACCTGCTATAATAAAACATCCGTCAGGAGAACGGTTTCATATACATCCTGTCAGTGGTGAAAAAATAACAGGTTGCATAATCCCATATTACGATCAGGCAATAGCATTAGCCAAGCAAGCTGCTATGAGAATTCCGAAAGTGAGAAGTATCGGATGGGATATTGCGATAACCGAAACCGGTCCTTATATGTTGGAAGGAAACGATAATTGGTGTATGACTTTATTTCAGTTACCCGGCGGAGAAGGGTTGCGGCATTTGGCCAATTCGGTTTGCAATATGTTTTCTGTTTATGAATAACATACAGGCTATAATGCACATCAGGAATGTATTTTCCGTTCCTGGTCTGTTATTGATTCAAATCGGGAATGCCTCTAACGAAAAACGGGCTGTCAGAGAATCACTTCTCCGGCAGCCCTTCTTCATTAGGATCAAAAAAAACAGAGGAAGTATGATATTCTTTATTCCTGACCTCCCCCTAAAGCACGGTATAGGTTAATTAAACTTTGTATCTCGGTAAAATGATTGGCCGTTTGTGACAGTTGTGCGCTGAGCAATGACTGTCGGGCGGTAAGTACTTCCAGATAGGTTGTATTCGTATGTTCCATCAGCAGGGAAGTACTTCGCAGGGCCGTTTGCAGGGAAGTGACCTGCTTGTCCAGCAACAGCCTTTTCCCCTGACTGGTCTGATAGGCAGTCAGCGCATCATTCACTTCGCTGCCAGCGTTGAGCAATGTTTGCTGAAAGCCGAGAGCTGCTTCTTCCTGTTGCGCACGGGCGATACGATACTGAGCCACCACCTGTCCTTTATTAAAGAGCGGCTGCGTGAGCGAACCTACCGCCGATGCCAGGAACTTGCCCGGATTGAGAATCATAGACCCGACGGAGTTCGTCCATCCGGCACTTCCGCTCAACGTGATGGAAGGGTAGAAAGCCGAACGTGCCGCATTGGTGCCATAGAACGCTGCTTCCAGCGTCCGCTCGGCCGAGCGGACATCGGGGCGGGCGGCAAGCATCCGGACAGGGATTCCTACGGCAAAGTCCGTAGGAAACTGTTGGTCTGCCAACGTTCCGCGTTCGTAGTTGCGGGGCGTCTCTGCCAATAATAAAGCAAGACTGTTCTCCACCTGATTGATCTGCTGCTGCAAATCGAGCACAGAACCCTGTACCTGATAATAAGTCGCTTCCATCTGCGATACAGCCGATTCGTTCGCCAGTCCGGCGTTCATCAGGGAACGGGTAGAGGCTACGGTTTCTTTCCATGCCTCCTCCGTCTGTCGGGAGATGATGAGCTGTTCGTCCAGCATCAGCAGCGTGTAATAAGTATTGGCTATACCGGCTATCAGCTGCGTGCGGACTGCTTGACGGTAATCTTCACTTTGTGCATACAGCGCTTTCGCCTGCTTCTTGGAGTTGCGCATACGGCCGAATACGTCCAGTTCCCAACTGGCGGTAACGGGTAGCGAATAACCCTGCGTAGCTTTGTTCGTATCGAAGCTGCTCACTGTCCCCTGCGGGGAAAGCGCAAAGGCGGGCAGGAAAGCAAGTTTGGCGGACATCAGCACTGCCTGAGCTTCTTCTACACAAAGCTGGGCGGACTGGTAGTCGGTATTGGTCCGCAACCCTGTCTCGATGAGGGACTGCAGATGAAGATC
>OIHA01000807.1_pt1 | contig 7763 bp, 3 predicted proteins | sample 1582431 | NCBI WGS metagenome assembly OIHA01 (sample SAMN02674792, study PRJEB24791) | human gut metagenome, SKBSTL006 | isolation source: stool | host: Homo sapiens | place: USA | reverse complement strand
GGGCATTATCCCAAGCATATGATAGGCATTGATTGAAAGCGTCGATAAAAGTTTTGTTTTGGTCCAATTGGTAAAGTTCAATGAATCCTCTTAACATGACAGCAGTAAACCAGATATTTCCTTGTTTCAACATTTTAAGGCTTTCTCCTGTGTCAGTTGTAAAGTCTGTGAAGAAGTAATTATAGCATTCTTTGGCAATGCTCTGCGCATCTTTCAAGTAATCCGGATTTTTGGTCAGTTGATAGAGTAGGGCAGCCGATTGCATCATTTGTCCGCTGTTGTAGGCAAATTTGGCTTTTCCTATCTTACCGTCAAGACGGATATTGTCAAAATAGAGGTAGTCTGTAGAATCTTGCAGATTCTTTTGTGTCCATTTATATAATTCTTTTCCCCGTTTGAAATAGAGGCTGTCATTGGTTGCTTTAAATAGTTTGAGGGCGAATACAGAACCGGGAGCATTTGAACAAGTGTTTTTGGACTCTTTCTTTTGTTCACACCAATAGATGCCATCTCCTAGCAGACTATCAGTACCGCTTTCTATGAAATTCCATATGAGTTGAGCTTTATCCAAATATTTTTTTTCTTTGGTAATCTGATAGATATCGATGAAGTCAATGCCTACCCAGATATTATCGTCATAAAAGCGGTCGGAGGTCGGAGTAGTTCGGATATACGATGAGTAAGCAACAGGAGTTCTTTCTGTATCGAAGTATTCTTCCAAGCCGGGTAATACCTGTTTTTCTAATAATTGCTGGTATTTCTTGTCGTGGGTGGCTTCTAATAATGCGTTTACTGCGGAAAATGTACCTGAATATGACCATAAATAGGAGAACTGATTAGGCATGTTTGTTTGGTTTTCCGATGCCAGATAAGTGACTTTATATTGTTCGTTGAAAGGATAGTTTTCACGAAGCAGATGAGAGTTGCTAACAGAATAATTTAGATAAAGTGAATCCAGTGTTTGCCGGGCTCTATCCAGATTTGAATTAGAGTCTGCCTGTTTGGTGGAAACGCAACTTGCCAAAAAGTAGGCACAAACTATGATTAGTAAAAAACGCAGTGCTTTCATTTTATATAATATTCATTATTAACTAAAGATTTTACAGGTAGCTGAATATGCTACCTGTTTGTGGATTACCTATTTCAAACTACAATCCTTTTTATTTTGCTTTTTACCTTATTCCGTTGTCTGATGCTGCAAAGTTATTGTGGTTAGTATAAGATGATGTACGGACCCATGACATAAATGTCTCTTCTCGATGAAATGTCGCAAAAATATATATATGTGTCGTAAAAGCGTACTCCTGTTATGTTAATTTTCAGATGATCAGAATGTTTTTTGTGCAGTTCTTGGACGTTTTCCCGATTTTCCATATCTTTCCGTCGATTTTTGTGTCTTGATTTAAAACAAGAGAATGCTATATGAAAAAACACAATGAATGGACGAAGGGAACTACTCTTTTAAGAAGAGTTCTGCTGATACTGGTTTCTTTTCTTTTGATAGGAGTAGACATAAATGCTTCGTATAGTCTCCGGCAATTTTCCAGTAAGAACGGATTATCCAATAGTGCTATTCTTTCGATGTGTCAGGATAGGCATGGCGTGATATGGATCGGTTCATGCGATGGGCTGAATATCTACGATGGCACTTATCTGGGATTGTACAAACCAACCAATGTGCACCATAGTTTCTCCGGTAATCTCATCGAACGGATTATCGAGGCGGACAACGATGTGCTTTGGATACAGACTAATTATGGGCTCGACCGCTTTGATACACGCAGACAGACCATACAAAGCTTCAAAGACTTTAAATACATAAACCGTATGGCGATAAGTCCCGAAGATGATTTCTTTATTATTAAAGATGATGGCTACATTTATTATTATCAGCCGGAGCAGAAGGACTTCTGTAAGCTTGATGTGAAGAAGATACATTTTGAGGAAGTACAGCAAATGGCTATTGATAACTTTGGAGTACTTTGGATATTCTCTTCGGATAATGATAACCGGAGTTATATAATAGAGAAAAACGGAAATCAAGTGAAGCTGGTTCCCAGTAATTGCCTGAATCATTCGGAAAAGTTGTTGTGGACGTTTGTAGATGGCGATTTTCTCTATTTCATAGACAGTACTTATGCACTTTATGAATACGATCTGAATAATCATAAAGCGTATTTTATAGCAGATATGGAGGCAGAGATACTTCGTCGGGGTGAGGTTTCTTCCATTATAAAACAGAAAACTGATTATTTTATCGGCTTTAAGAGTAGTGGATTAATCCAATTAAAGTATATGCCGGATTCAAAGGTAAAATATAGCCTCCAGTCCATAAATGTTCAGTCCGGTATCTTTTGCCTTATGAAAGACCGGTTTCAGGATATAATCTGGGTGGGCGCTGACGGTCAAGGGCTTTATATGTATTTTACAGATGAGTTTTCTATTGACAACATCATGTTGGATGTACCGGAGTATCGGGTAGATAATCCGGTTCGTGCTCTATATCAGGATCAGGATCAGACATTGTGGATAGGTACGAAGGGAGGGGGAATATTAAAGATGTTTGATTTCCATCCTGATATGGAAACTTTGCCTCGGGCAGAAAGGATCCTGGCAAGTAATAGTCCGTTGATGGACAACTCGGTGTATAGTTTTGCTCCCAGCCGGAGGAAACTCTTATGGATTGGAACGGAGAGCGGACTTAATTACTACTCCTATTCACAAAAGCGGATACAGGAATTTCCGGTCATGGCAGATGGCAAGATGGTGAAGTATGTACATTCTGTCCGTGAGACAAATGATAGTACGTTGTGGGTGGTTTCTGCCGGTGAAGGTATTGTGAAAATCATTCTGGATGCTACTTCACTTTTACCTAAAGTGAAGTCTGCCCGTCGCTTTACACTGGATGGCGGAAAGAGAAACTCCAATTATTTCTTTGTCTCTTTTCAGGAGAATGATTCGGTTATTTGGTTTGGTAACCGTGGATATGGTGCGTATAAAATGAATACGCATACCAATCAACTAACTCCCTGCCGCATTGACGATGTAGTGAAGAATCAGACTGTAAATGATATTTTTGCCATTCATAAGAATGACGAAGGATACTGGTTTGGTACGAGTTTCGGATTGACCCGGCTTTATCAGGGCGAATATAGGGTATATAACGAGACTGACGGCTTTCCCAACAATACGATTCACGGCATATTGGAAGGAAGGGACAATAACTTGTGGCTTAGCACCAATCAAGGGTTGGTGAGGTTTAATGTCCGCGAAAACACAGTTCAGACGTATCGGCAGCAGGGCGACCTGGAAGTGATTGAGTTTAGTGACGGTGCTTTCTTCAAGGATCAGCAGACGGGGACATTATTTTTTGGTGGTACGAACGGATTCATTACGATTAGCGAGAATGATCAACTTTCGGAAGAATACATGCCTCCTTTGCATTTCAACCGCCTCTCTATTTTTGGTAAAGAGTGCAATATTTATGATTTTCTGCAAGGCGCTACGAAGCAAGAAACTTTGGTGCTGGACTATAGTCAGAACTTCTTTAACCTTTCATTTATTGCTGTCGATTACATTAACGGGAACAATTATACTTACTCTTATAAGATAGACGGTTTGAGCGATAGTTGGATTGAGAACGGATTGTCTACGGTGGCGGTTTTCTCTAATCTATCTCCTGGAGAATACACCTTGCTGGTGAAGTACCGAAGTAATATAACAGGGAAAGAGAGTGAACCTTATTCATTATTGATCCGTATCACTCCTCCCTGGTATATGACTACTTGTGCTTATATTGTCTATTTCTTATTATTAGCCGGGGTAATTGCAGGAGCTATCCGGATGGTGATAAAACGTTATCGCAGAAAGCGGAATGTTATGATCGAGGAAATGAACCGCCAGCAGCGCGAAGAACTGTATGAATCGAAATTGCGTTTCTTTACTAACATTACCCATGAATTTTGTACTCCGTTGACATTGATCAACGGTCCGTGTGAAAAAATCCTTTCTTATAGCCGGGTAGACAGTTATGTCCGGAAGTATGCTTCCATGATTCAGCAGAATGCGTTGAAACTGAATGCGCTGATATTGGAACTGATTGAGTTCCGCCGACTGGAGACGGGGAACAAGATTTTGAAGATAAAACATGTTCCTGTCACAGAACAGATACGGACTATTGCCGAATCATTCGGAGAGCTGGCGGAAAGCCGGAAACTGAACTATCGATTGCAGATAGAAGATGGAGTTTTTTGGAATACGGATGTCAGCTGTCTGAGTAAAATTGTAAATAACCTGATTTCTAACGCTTTCAAATATACTCCGGAGAATGGTTCCATTACGGTAGAGCTGCGTATTGAAGGAGAACAACTTTGCATTCGGGTATCTAATACGGGAAAAGGAATCAAGGAGGCTGATCTCACGAAAATATTCGACCGTTATAAGATTCTGGATAATTTCGAAGTGCAGAACAAGAATGGGATTTCTCCGCGAAATGGATTGGGACTGGCCATTTGTCACAGTATGGTAAATCTGTTGAATGGACAGATTCAGGTATCCAGTATTCCTAATGAGGTGACTACTTTTGATGTATGGCTGCCTGTTATGGAGGTTACGATGGATAATGAAGATGAAAAAGTAGCTGAAGAATTGGTTTTGTCATCAGATGAGCAAGCAGTCGAACTCAAGAATTCGTCGGTTGAATTTGATAAGAACAAGCAGACGATTATGATTATTGACGATGACCCTTCTATGTTATGGTTTGTTACGGAGATATTTGTCGGGGCATACAATGTTGTCTCTTTAGGCAGCGCAGAGGAAGCCTTGAAGCAGTTGGGTATCCAGTTACCGGATTTGATTATTTCGGATGTAATGATGCCCGGTATGGATGGAATGTCGTTTGCCAAAAAAATAAAGTCTGATAAACTGTTGAGCCGTATCCCGTTAATACTGCTTTCGGCACTGAATAATATCGACGAGCAGACGAGAGGAATTGAATCCGGTGCGGAAGCATATATCACGAAACCTTTCAATGTGGAATATCTCGAGAAAGTCGTTAGAAGGCTGTTACAGCGCGAAGAGGACCTGAAAGAGTATTATAGCTCTGTTCTAAGTGCTTTTGAACTGGATGATGGTCATTTTCTGCATAAAGAGGATAAATCCTTCTTCGAGAAGATGATGCAGATTATTGATAGTCATATACAGAATACGGATTTATCAGTGGAATTGTTGAGTAGTTCATTAGGATACAGTACCCGGCAGTTCTATCGGAAGCTGAAAAATGTCACGGAGAAGACTCCTGCCGACATCATCAGAGAGTATCGCCTGACGATTGTAGAACGCTTGTTGCTGACAACGCAACTTTCCATTGAAGAGATTATGGATAAAACCGGATTCTCGAACAGGGGGACTTTCTATAAAGCATTTGCCCAGAAGTTCGAGATGACGCCCAAGCAGTACAGGAATATCAAGACGAAGGATGTTCATGATGCTTCTGAGGAAGGAGGAGGAACTATGAACGTATAAAACTCCTGAAGACTTGACAAACGGCTTTTAATGTTGTATATTTGTATCCTTACAATAAATGAATTAAAACTTAGACCAATGAGAATATCTTACCTTATACTGCATTTGTTGTGCTGATATAGTATAATATGACAACATTTTATCCGATAATGCCTTGCTTCGGAAGGCTTTTCGGTAGCTTGTATATAAGAAGCAGGCTGCAAACTTTTGAGAGGTTTGCAGCCTGTTTTGCCTGTTACTTCTTTTTCGGCTTTCTGCGTGCCCATCCTTCCTCGCTGAAGTCAGGCTCTTTATCTTTAAAGAACTGTTGCCAGTCGTCTGTCTTTTTAGGACCACGTGCTCCGTAACCCCGCTCTTCGCGGCTGGGCTTGTCGCTTCTTTTTTTCTTGTCGGTCTTGTCACTGCCTTTAGTCGTTCTGTCAGCTCGCGGTGCTCTGTCCGATCTTTCGGAACGTGAGTTGCGGCTACTGTCACCACGCTTTTCGGAAGAACTTCCGAAAGGACGTTTTCCTCCTCTGCGTTCGGCAGAACCACTGCCTCTCCGGCCTTCTCCTGTTTCCTCACCGGCAACTTCTACAGATACTTTGCGGCCGTTCCAGTTAGCGCGGTTCAACGCCTTCACTACGTTTTGTGCTTCTTTCTCTTCTACTTCGAAGAAGGAGAAATTTTTCATTAAGTCAATGCGTCCCAACTCGATTCGTCCACGTGTATTGCTGTTCAGCAAGCTGATCAGTTCGCTTGGGAAGAAACTGTCCATTTTTCCCAGATTGATGAATAAGCGGGTGAAACCCGGTGCTGCCTTGCGGCTGCCTCTTTCACGGCTGTCACGTGTGTTACGTTCGCGGATGTCGGTCGGAGTCTCGATCTCTTCACGGTCGCGGTAGTAGTCCAGAAAACGATTGAACTCATGCGATACCATGCGTTTGATCAGATCCTCTTTGCTCAGCCATTCCAGCTTACGATAAATCTCCGGCATGAAGTCCGTGATTTCTTCTTCGTTTACCTTCACCTTTTCCAGTTCGTCAATCACTTTGATAAGCTGTTTTTCGCAGATCTGCTTGCCTGTCGGCATTTCTCCGGCAATAAACTTCTTGCCGATGATGCGCTCTATCTCACGCAGCTTTCCTTTTTCGCGCAGGTTGATGATAGCGATGGAAGTACCTGTCTTTCCGGCACGTCCGGTACGTCCGCTACGATGTGTGTAGCTTTCCGTATCATCGGGCAGGCCGTAGTTGATCACGTGTGTCAGGTCGTCTACGTCCAGTCCGCGTGCGGCAACGTCCGTAGCAACTAGTAATTGCAGGTTGCGGATGCGGAATTTCTGCATCACGGCATCACGCTGAGCCTGTGACAGTTCTCCGTGCAGTGAATCTGCGTTATAGCCTTCCTGCATCAATTTATCGGCTATTTCCTGCGTTTCTTTACGGGTACGGCAGAAAATGATACCATATATTTGCGGGTAATAGTCAACAATACGTTTCAGGGCTGCATATTTGTCTTTGGCTTGTACGGTATAAGCTACGTGTTTCACGTTGCTTGTACTTTCGTTCTTGCGTCCGATGGTAATCTCCTTGGCATTCTGCAAGTAGTTTTTGGAGATGCGGGCGATTTCGGGGCTCATGGTTGCCGAGAAGAGCAAGGTGTTCCGTTCTTTGGGGACATCGGCAAGGATAGCGTTGATGCTGTCGGTGAATCCCATATTCAGCATTTCGTCCGCTTCGTCCATCACTATGTTGTGAACGGTCGATAAAGATACGGTTTTGCGTTCCATCAGGTCGAGCAGTCGTCCCGGTGTGGCCACGATGATATGTACGCCGCGTTTCAGGCTGCGTATCTGGCTGTCGATGGATGAACCGCCGTATACAGGCAATACTTTCAGCCCGTCGATGTATTTGGAATAGTCGTTCAGGTCGCCTGCTATCTGGAGGCAAAGCTCGCGTGTGGGGCAGGGGCAAATCCAATATCCACCAGTTGGGAAAGAAAAGGATGCATCCTGCGAAGAGTGCTGCATGGATTTTGTGCCGGGTGATCTTCTCGCCCTTGACACCTTTTGTTCCCAGACACGAGACGGCCATCAGCAGGGTAGCTGCCAGCTTGCTCCATAGGACGCAATTGAAGATTCCGGTTGTATTGTTGAAGTTCATAATTATCTTGTCTGTCACTTCCAGATTTAAATTCCAACTGGCAATGCTCGGATAACAATACACGTATACGTGTACCACCAAAAGAAAAATGCTCAC
>OIHA01000769.1_pt1 | contig 8036 bp, 8 predicted proteins | sample 1582431 | NCBI WGS metagenome assembly OIHA01 (sample SAMN02674792, study PRJEB24791) | human gut metagenome, SKBSTL006 | isolation source: stool | host: Homo sapiens | place: USA | reverse complement strand
GGATGAAGACTTCGGGGGAGAATTCTCCCAGCAAAAGTTCGAATTAATATGCCGGGTACTGGAAATAGACCCCGCCGAATTTAATACGGCAGGCGGTATTTCACTGGCAAGATGGCAGTTTATCTATATAGAAATGTGCGACTACGTGGCCACCCAAACAGAAAAGAAAGCAGCGGGAGAAGAATACGACGAAGAGGCTTTCGACCCGACAACCGGAGAACCATTGTTTAAATATTAATATATGCAACCATGCGAAAAGGATTATTATACACGGCCTGCTGGATTTTCTTACTGATATCCTGTGCCGAAGATTTGGGGAATTACGATTACCGGGAATCGGCGGAGATGACAATGAAATAAAAATCAAATTAACTCTGGAACGCATTGTATCACGTATCGACATTAAGTTTATCAAAGTGGCATCGGATGACGACCATATAGAGCTACCGGCAATATTTTCGGTGGAACAGGTACTACTTCGTTGACTTCGTTAATCTTCACATCGTCCAACGTACCTCTTAAATATAATCTTAATGGAGAAAATCCGGATTATGTTACAGGAGTTCAATGCCAAGTCACTTACGCTGCTCCATCATTTCAATACGGAGAAGCCAATGCAGATGCAGTCAAGGCACTTGATTACCAGCCATTCCCCAAAAATGCCGATGCCATTAACAACAATATGGAAACTAATATTAAAAAAGGCATAGCCAAGGGTGGAGCTTACTTCATGGGATCGTATTTACTTCCATTTCCCTCATCATCGCAAACACTGAATGCCAACATTCAACTCAACAAGGCTAATCAAGAACGAACCATCAAAGTTCCCGGTTTCACTGTTACCTCAAATTATGTTTCTATAATTACTGTCAGGCTGAAGTCTTCGACTGATGCCGGAGACAATAACAACGGTAATGACGACGAACACTTATTTAATCCTAAATCTACTTTTATCGTAGAAATAGAAAAGACCTATGATGGCATTCACAATACGAATGTAGACGTCGAATAAAAATCCATTAGAATTTTTCTGCCAAACCCTATGACAATGAAACGCTACATCCGACAAATACTTTTGGGAACACTTTTGCTGGGGAGTGCCTGTACCAATCACCAGGAAGTTATCGAAGAAGATACTTCTGTCAGTGTCGTGTTTAAAACCCGGCAACTACCTTCTACCAAACGAGAAAATGACGACGAAATTTCTGTTCTTATATTTAGAAAAGAGAAAGACCAATTTACCAAAGTAGAAAGTATCCAAGAGAGTCCATGGCTTTTCGAACAAGAACAATTGCAGAAGAATATCTTACTGCCAACAGGGATCTATCGATTTCTGTTGGCAAAAGGATTCTCAAACTCCCCGGGAAACTCTGGGAAAATATCATTTGTGACAGACAATAATCCGGGAAACTTAGTTTCCACTTCGTATGATCGGAACTATTATTTTCAATATCCTACCCGAACCTTAAACGGACAAACGGAACTCAATCACTGTACAACCGCTCTATTCACTGACAAAAATGAAGAATCGGCACAAAATAGTCAGACAGAATATGACTTATCCCAAACGAACAGGACACTGATTGCCCGAAAAATCAGCCATTTGCAGGGACAATTGTGTTTCATCATTCAAAGAGCTAAAAAAGAAAACGGACAATACACATTAATAGATTCACCCGAAAACAGCTTCGATAATGCATTGAAAAAAATCAGTGCCATAAATCTCACAATAGAAGGCAGCAGCCAATGTTGCTATTTAAGTGAAACCGGACTGATATTTAAAAGCCCAATGTCATATCACTGTTTGGTACGGCTCCAGAATGGGGACTATTCTTTTAAAAGATTTGATGCAGACCAGTTCGTATCCTTGTTCAGCCCGATTATAGAGAAAACAGATTATCAAAGATATGAGGGAGCCGCTTATTGTGAAGGTCCGTTGCTATTCCCCGCTCCTCTTGATCAGACAATCCGTGTAACCATTGACATCGATTACACAGGAACGTTGAAAAACAAAACCTTTACGTTAGAAAACATCCCCTTGGAGCGCAACAAGATGTATCTGTTCACTCTTTGGCTTCTAAATGAAGATGTTGACATTTCCATCTCTCCCGATGCCGATTTGGACTTGGAAGAACTCAAATTCAATAATCAAATCACCGGGAATGACGGATTCTGGAACTAATAATATATAGTCAATGAAACCACATACACTTTTTCTGACTTTAGGAATCCTATTGCTCGGATTCTCCGCATGCGAGCCACTCAATGAAACTCCCGAGACGCCCGCTTTCAGTCTCAACCTGACATCTCCTGACGGAGAGCCCTCCACCGATAACGACAATGCGGTATTGCAAAAACTGGTATACCATCTTTTTATTTTCCGTTCCAATACTGCCAATCCTTCCCCCGATAATGACGGCTCCAATTACACTTTTTGGAGGCATACCGGAGATCTCACCCTAAAGCAAATCCGGGAATACACTTTATCCATCCCCAGTGAATCTACAGATCGGTCTTATCTGCTGCTAGTTCACGCCACCCCTAAAGAAAAGCCGGAATCTGAGATCATAAGCAAAGAAGGAATGACTTTCAGTGAGTCAGAAATCAGCATGATAAAAGAAAACGATAACAACTATGTCCCGCTTTCAAAAGATAACTATTACGCCATTCAACAACTCACTCCCGAGGATATAGCGCAAGGGAAAACGTCTATCGAATTCAAATTAAAGCGGGCTGTGGGAGAATTGGTATTTGACGTAATGAAATGCGATGAAAAAAGCCACAACCCGATTGACATTGATACAGAATGTTCTTCAACTTTAGACAGAGTGTTTCGGATCGATATAGCAGTCAATGGCGTGATCCCCAAAGTTTCATTAACCAACGAAACCAGGAATCCCGAACGGATCAACATCTGTTTTTCTAAAGAAATAGTTCTCAAAAGCGACTATACCCCTGATTTTGCAAACAACACAGGAGTCATAGAGCCACTTACTAATGCTCCATTGGATACGAATGAAAAAGCCGTAAAAGGTGCGACACGCATCTGTGGCCCCTATCTCTTCTCCAAAATGACATTAGATTATCCGGACGAAGGAGCAACGGATCCGGAAGAAGGTATCAAGACCATACTCAACTTTTCGTACTACGATACCACTCCTCTTCCGAACGGGAGCTATAGCACGAAAAAACTTATTCTTTCTCTTACCGACAAGCCATTGACGATTGTGAAAGACCATTATACGGTGACCAATATACGTTTGCGGAACAACCGTATCATAGATCTTTCCGTTTCGGGTGACTTCGGAATAGATTGGAAATGGGATTGAAAAACAACAATAAGAATATGATGAAAAACAAATTACTATCTATTTGGATAGGATGTGGGAGTGTATTATGTTCATATACCTCTTGTAGCAAGGAAATGGAATTCATCGACAGCCCCAATGAACAGGTGACCATTCAACTAACCACTACCATCGACGGCCAAGGGTTTTCAACTGACAATGAAATCATACCAATGAAAACCCGAAGCACCCGATCAACAGACTACTACGTAACGGCAATATATGACAGCCGGTTGGTAATTATTAAAGAGACAGGGCAATCTGCCTGGAGCATAGAAAAAATAGAGGATAATGTTATTCCTCAGGGATATATCAAATCCTCCGATGCATGTAAGTATACCATGCAGACAGCACTTCGTCCAGGAAATTACAAATTCATGCTACTCGTTAACGGTCCGAAAAACGAAGCATTACACCTATATCAAAGTTTTTCGGAAGAGGATGTACCATGGCTAACGGATACTGAGAAAGACTATTCCGGATATGAAATCTTTTTCGCTACATCGGGCATCGTCACCATTAAGAAAACAGATAGGTTAGAGGAGTGCGGACAGTATCACCCGCTTCCCACCCCATTGGTTCTTAAGCGGTATTCTTCTCTAATCAGACTGTGTGCAACAGGAGACGATTTTTGGGGAAGCCTTGAAAGAGCAACAGATATCTCTTATAGTATAAAAGAACAAAGTATAAATGGAATAAATCTATTAGGACAGATCGTAAGTAAAGACACCGAGCTGTCTTTCGGAACTTTAACGGCAAGCATCAGAAAGAATTTTGAATGTCAACTCGGAGATAAGAAACTTTTTTTCAGTTATTTTGGAGATGAAGACGAAGCCAAGCAATTGCAAAACATATTAACTCCTTCTGACGGTAAAGATATTACTGTAACCATTTTCCAAAAAGAAAAGCAAACATCTCCTATCGAAACAACAACCCAAGCAAAACCCAATCAAGTGACAACCCTTATCCTTGATAAGACAGAATCAGTTTTAAACTGGAATCAATCTCCTATTATAGGCACACCTATCGATTGGGATCCTGATAATATTCCATGGGGACATTTAGAACTCAATTTTTTATAATGAAAACAAAATACATTTTATACCTTCTGTCTTTAGTCTTTCTTCTTAGTAGTTGCTGGAAAGAAGACTTGAAAAACTGCTGGATGGGCGATGTCACCTTGACAATTGTCGCAGAAAAATTCCAGCAACCCGCCACTGATGAAGGAAAACTGGAAGAGAACTTGTCTACCAGAATCAACAGTATACGTTATTATCTCTATAAAGACAACGTGCTTATCCATTCCGGAATCATCGATAACGTTACCGACCTGAATACAGATGCTTACAAACTGACCTTTCCTAAATTAGCATTTGGAGATTATTGTCTGGCACTTGCTACCAATGTTTCAGAAGAAGAGTTGCCTGATACGACTACTCCTGAGGCTCTCAACCTAAACTATCCGGGAGTTGAACAGACCAAAGACTACTTCACGTCTTGTTATGATTTCACCGTCGATTGCGAATGCGGTTACCAGGATTTCGTAATTCTACGACGTACACAGGGCGTCACTCAATTCCAGCTGAAACAGTTACCCGAAAACATTACCGGAATTGGAATAGAGATACACAAAGTAGCAGCAACCTGTCAAATCGATACTCTATACAAAGGTGAAACGATAGCCGAATACCACACTACAGTTGCAGAAGTCACTAACGCCGAAGAAGTTGCCGACTTCAGCATAGGTACTTTCCCGACGTCCGGACCGGAAAATGCCAGTATTACCTTAAAATTATATGCCGATGATCATTCCGGCTCCCCTATCTATCAAAAAACACTGAACAACATATCCATTCTACGCAATCAACTGACCCGTATTAGTACAGACTTTAATCACAGTATCCTCGGCAACTCGGGATTCTCCATAGCAATCAATCCCGACTGGGACGGTATACATGACGATGATGAAACAATCATACCTTAACTCCGGTTATTTAACACAACTAATTATGAAAAAGAGAATACAAATCCTGATAATTGTCATATTATATGCTTTGATGTTTGTCCCTCTTTCCGCCCAAACTCCACATACCATCAGCGGTATCGTTAAAGACAGGGCATCAGTTCCCATTTCGGGAGTCAATATCCGAGTAGAAGGGCAGAAATGGAAAGCCTCCACCGGAAAAGAAGGGAAGTTTACATTGGAAATTCCTCAAAACTCCACCATCACCTTTTCCTCTGTTGGTTATGAGCCGGTCACCATCCATTCCGGTGAGAAGAAATGGATAGAAATCACTCTCAAAGAATCTCAAAGCCTGTTGCCCGAAATAACAGTTACTTCCACATTAAAAAACAGCATGAAATTTGTTTTCGCTCCGTCCGACCTGGAGCTGATCAAAGACATGCTCTACCTTAAAACGAGATATAAAATCCCCTCCAAACGCTTTCAAAGTGATTCCCGGGTCATCATTCAACCCATTCTCTCAAACAATAGCCGGGGAACTCAAAAAAACTTCTCTCCCATTGTGTACGATGGCAAGAATTATGATATTTTACTCCGGCGAGGAAACGTCTGCGGCGACCGGGCTGAAAAAGAATATTATTCACGCTTTGCACAGGTCATAGACCCTGACTCCATTTGTAACCAGACGTTGACTTATGCGGACTCGTGTACGGTGGACGACATCAACGACCTATATACAACCGAAGTACGCATCAAAATAAGCACTTTCTGCCAGGATGAATATCGGGATACGATTCGTATCACCAACGGCATTATCTACCCGATGCGGTTCTTTAACTATAATCTGAGTGCAATGGACTTGGACAACAGCTACATCCCCAAGCAGACTCCGCTCAACTTCAATGAAAAAGGAGAAATGCATCTTCGTTTTCGCCCTGAAGACGCGAACATCTATGAAAATGAAGGAAAAAACGCCGAAGAACTCAGAAAAATGAAAAAGGCATTGGACGACATAGACAAAGATCGAACAAAGACACTGACCACCTTTCAGATCATAGGATACACTTCGCCGGAAGGAACATATGAATATAACCTAAAGCTGGCCAAAAAAAGAATGAAAAATGCAGAAGGAAAAGTATTCGAGAACATTTCCGAAGAAACCATCCGAAAAGCCAAAGTAGATAACGATGCCGTAGTAGAGTCATGGACAACGGTTTGTGAACTCATGGAAAAGGACAGCATTCAAGAAGTATCACAGCTCAAAGAACTGATCAAACGTGCCCGCGGAAACCATAACGAAATATCCTGGGGAGCCAGACGAATGAAGATTTACCCGCTCATCCGGGACCGTTATCTGCCCCGACTCCGAAGAGTAGAATATTTCTATGAATATTCCGAACTACGTACGCTCAATAAAGACGAAATCGACGCTCTTTATAAAAAAGATCCCAAAAAACTGACAGCCAGCGAGTTTTGGAGTTATATCATGAGTCAGAAAGATGCTACGGACGAAAAACGGGAAGCACTTTACAGAGAGGCTCTCTCGATACATCCCGATTTAATGATCGCAGCCAACAACCTGGCATCGCTCTTAATAAAACAAAATCGTGCCGATACCACTCTCCTGAAACCTTTTATCACACAAGATGCTCCCTCAGCCATACTTGTCAACCAAACTGTAGCCTATCTGCAAAAGCGCGACTTCAAAAGGGCGAATCATTTTGCAGAACTCCTGCCTGACAATAAAGATACTGAAATAGTGAAAGCACTTGCTGCCGCCATGGACGGGAAATATCAGGAAGCCTACCCAATATTCGAAAAACAAGGGGGAATCAATCAAGCAATCTTATTGCTGAGTATGAAGCAAAACTCAAAAGCCTGGGAAGTCCTGAAAAAGATAGAAGATACCTCTCCGGACACCGAATATGTGAAAGCGATTGCCGCAAACAGGCTGAATAACGTCAATGAAGCCGTCATTCACCTACGAAATGCCATCACTCAAAAACCATCTTTAAAGGAAATAGCACAAAAAGATGGAGATGTGTTAGATTTACTGGATTTATTAGATTTAGATAAGAAATAAGGTATGAAAAAGAGAGCATTCTTCCTGCTTTTGTTATTGCTGATTCCGTTGACTTCCATACTTTCCCAAGAGATAGCATTAAAAACAAATGTCCTCTCCTGGGCAACCACGACCATAAACCTAGGAGCAGAATTCAAAATATCACCCCGACTGACAGCCGGGGCAGATATCATGTATAAAGGATGGAGTTTTTTATCCGATAACCGCAAAATGGGCGGATTCTTAGTTCAACCCGAAGCTAAGTATTGGTTTTGCATCCCTTTCTATAAGCACTTTATGGGCCTTCATGCCCACTATGGACAATATAACGGTGGATTCAGTAAATATCGTTATCAGGGAGACTTGTACGGTATCGGTTTATCTTATGGTTACCAATGGATATGGAAAAGACGATGGAACATTGAAGTATCTGCGGGAATAGGATATGCATCTATGAACTACGATAAATATGAACGTCCCAAATGCGGACTATTCCTTGGGAAAGACCATTCCAACTATTTTGGATTAACCAAACTCGGAGTCAGCCTGATCTATATACTCAAATAGCAAATACTTTTCATCAGCAATTTCATAGTTCTCTAAAAATTTTATGTTAAAAAGCAAGCGGATGAATCAAAACTCGTATTCACCACAGATTACACAG
>OIHA01000759.1_pt1 | contig 8125 bp, 6 predicted proteins | sample 1582431 | NCBI WGS metagenome assembly OIHA01 (sample SAMN02674792, study PRJEB24791) | human gut metagenome, SKBSTL006 | isolation source: stool | host: Homo sapiens | place: USA | reverse complement strand
CCGATCTTGCTGGTGGACGAGGCGCTGGGCATGCTCACGTACTTCGCCGACCCGTACAGTTCCTGGCAGCGTGGCAGCAACGAGAACAGGAACGGCAGGATCCGCCGCTATCTGCCCAAAGGAACCGGGTTCGAGGACTTGGCCCAGGAGGACCTCGACGCGATCGTCGGTGAGATCAACGACACCCCCATGAAGCTCCTCGGCTACAAAACGCCCAACGAGGTATGGGACGAGGAGATCGCCAAGCTACAATCGAAGGCAGCCAGCCCGAACACAAGCGTTGCGCTTACAAATTGAATCCGGGCTCCCCCTCCATAAGAGGCACGGTGCATATAGGTTTGATGCCACATACTGGCTCCCCTCAGGGAGGGGAGCCATGGGTGGAACTACCGCACGACCTTCGCGTATTCGTCGGCGCTCAGCAGCTCCGGCTCATCGTCGTCAAGCTCGACCTTCAGCAGCCAGCCTTCGCCGTAAGGGTCTTTGTTTACCAGCTCCGGATTTTCTTCCAAAGCTTCGTTCTGTTCGAGTATCTCGCCTGCCAACGGTAAGAAAAGATCGGAAATGGTCTTTACCACTTCAATCGTTCCGAAAGTTTCTCCGGCTTCCAACGTTTCTCCTACGGTAGGAATATCAACGAATACAATATCGCCCAGTTGTTCCTGTGCGTAATCTGTAATACCTACGTAAGCGATGTCTCCTTCTACGCGAATCCACTCGTGTTCATTCGTGTACTTCAAGTTCTGTGGAAAGTTCATAATAATTAGTTTTTAGGATTTATATTGTTTTTAAAATAAAAATACTCTGAATATAAGGTTGTACGCCGGATGGAGTATCAAAAAAGAGCAGACCAGCCCGACTACAAAACCGGAAAGGACCTCGCCCAAGGTGTGATGCCCCAGCACAATCCGCGCCGAGCCCAATATGCCTGCAATCAGAATAAACAGGCACAACCACACTACCGGATTATAGCTGAACAGCGCACTGAACGAAACCAGTCCGCCGATAATACCGCCCATCCCCGCCATGTGTTCGCTCAGTTTCCATTTCAGATTGACCAGAATGCAGATGATCGATATCACCAGGGAAACAAAAATGATTCCGGTCATATACCAGGGAATATTCAGTTTCCGCATCATCAGCAGGCAGAACACATACGAAATGATAGTCAGCAGGATAGGTACATAACGTTTCTTACGCTCACTCAGTTCCTGACGGGCAAACCCGTTGATCTTCCGGAACAGGAAAATGGTGATAGTGGGCGTCAGTATGGTGAAGCAGTAAACGATTCCCAACACAATTCCCTTATAAAGTATCGGCATGATACGGAGATAAGAAAACAGGAATAACACCAGAAACGCCAGAAACGGTATAGAAAATGGAGTAAACACGATGGAGGTGATCCGTGCCACCCGCAACATTGTTTTATCCGCTATGATATGCTCTTTTTCTTTATCCATCAGCACTAATACTTAATACTTTATAGTTAATACTTTAAACTCACTTTCTCAGTCTTGCCACCGGTATATTCAACTGCTGACGGTATTTCGCCACCGTACGGCGGGCGATAGGATAGCCTTTTTCCTTCAGGATATCCGCCAGTTCGTCATCTGTCAGCGGTTTCTTTTTGTCTTCTCCGTCAATGCATTCTTTCAGAATCTTACGTATCTCGCGTACGGACATTTCCTCTCCGTCTTCCGTCGTATAGCCATCGCTGAAGAAGAATTTAAGCGGATAGATGCCGAAGTTGGTCTGTACGTATTTGCTGTTGCTGACACGGGAAATCGTAGAGATGTCCAGTCCGGTACGTTCTGCCACATCTTTGAGAATCATCGGTTTCAGCAATGACTCGTCGCCTTCGAGGAAGAAAGGACGCTGCAAGTCGATAATCGCCTGCATGGTAGTCATCAATGTATTCTGCCGCTGCTTCACCGCATCGATAAATCCTTGTGCCGCATCCATCTTCTGTTTCAGGAACATCATGGCTTCTTTCGACTCTTTGGACTGGTTCGCCTTATTTTTGGTATGCTCCTCCACCATCTCGGTAAAGTCGCGGCTCATCCGGAGTTCGGGAACATTGCGGTTATTCAGGCTTACGTTAATCGTTCCGTCATCGTAGGTATCCACCAGAAAATCGGGAACAATCTGCTGTAGGTTTCTTCCGATCGTCTCTCCGAGCGAAGCGCCCGGACGGGGATTCAACTTGGTTATTTCGGCAATCGCCTCATTGAAAGTCTCTTCTCTGACATCCAGTTTCTTAATGATTTTCTCCCAGTGCTTCCGGGTAAATTCTTCATAACAGTCACTGATGATGCGCTCTTCCAGGTTCAATATCGGTGACGGCTTCTTCTCTTCGCTCTTCTTGCGCAGAATCTGTATCATCAGACATTCCTGAAGGTTGCGTGCTCCGATACCTGCCGGGTCAAAATCCTGCAGGATGCACAAAGCCTCTTCCAGTTCTTCTTCCGTAGATTCGATACCGGCGTAGATAGCCAGTTCGTCACAGATACTTTCCAGCGATTTACGGAGCAGTCCGTCATCGTCCAGCGAACCGATCAGATATTCCACCAGTTCGCACTGGTGCTCGGTCAGGTTACGTTCACGGAGTTGTTCTTTCAGGATTTCATAAAAAGAGGTGGCGTCGGAGAAAGGAATATCTTCCGCCTGCTCGTCCCTCGAGCGGTTGTTTTCCTGCAATTTATAGTCGGGGATATCGTCTTCGGTGAGATAATCACTTAAAGAATCATAATCATTGGCATCGTTATCCATGCCTTCTTCCGGACTGACGCCATCGGCATATTCATCTGTAGCAGCGTCTTCTTTGCCTTCTTCAAGCGCCGGATTTTCCAATAGTTCAGCATGGATACGGTCTTCCAGCTCGACTGCGGGAAGCTCCAACAACTTCACGACCAGAATCTGCTGTGGCGAGAGCGTTTGTATCTGCTGTTGCGCCTGCGATTGTATTTGACGGGAACCTTGTGCCATATTCGTTTTTGCTTTCTACTGTTTCTCGCTACAAAAGTAACTTTTTAACTAGAGATTACACAGATTAGGGAGATAATTTTTAATCCTATAACACAAAAATCGTTATCTTTGTTGCACGAACTTAAAAATTAAGACAGTATGTTTGCCAAAGAAACGTATATGCAGCGCAGAGCCCTGCTAAAAAAGAATTTAGGCTCCGGAGTTTTGTTATTTCTGGGAAATGACGAGTGCGGACTGAATTATGAGGATAACACGTTCCGTTATCGTCAGGATTCTACATTCCTTTATTACTTCGGACTTTCATGCGCCGAACTTTCGGCAATTATTGATATTGATGAGGACAAAGAAATCATTTTTGGTGATGAACTGTCTATTGACGCTATCGTATGGATGGGATCGCAGCCTACGCTACGCGAAAAATGCGAACGTGTAGGAGTAAAAGATATAATGCCTTCGGCCGACATCGTCGGTTATCTGCATAAATGTGTGCAGAAAGGAAAGGCGATTCATTATCTGCCTCCTTACCGCCCCGAACATAAACTGAAGCTAATGGATTGGCTGGGGATACCGCCTGCACGTCAGGAAGGCTCGGTGCCTTTTATCCGTGCCGTAATCGCACAACGTAATTATAAATCTGCGGAAGAAATCGTAGAAATAGAAAAGGCGTGCGATGTGACGGCCGATATGCATATCACAGCGATGAAGGTACTCCGCCCGGGGATGTACGAGTATGAAGTGGTAGCCGAAATGAACCGGGTAGCGCAAGCTAACAACTGCGAACTTTCTTTTGCCACTATCGCTACTATCAACGGACAGACGCTGCACAATCATTATCACGGCAATCTCGTGAAACCGGGTGATTTGTTCCTGATTGATGCGGGTGCGGAAATTGAATCGGGCTATGCCGGCGATATGTCGTCCACGGTTCCTGCTGACAAAAAGTTTACTACCCGTCAACGCGAAGTTTACGAAATACAGAATGCCATGCATCTGGAATCGGTCAAAGCGCTACGTCCGGGCATTCCCTACATGGAAGTTTATGAATTGTCCGCCCGTGTAATGGTAGAAGGAATGAAGACACTGGGGCTGATGAAAGGAAATGCAGAAGACGCCGTACGCGAGGGTGCTCATGCGTTGTTCTATCCGCACGGATTAGGTCATATGATGGGACTGGATGTTCATGATATGGAAAACTTGGGTGAAATCTGGGTAGGATATAACGGACAACCGAAAAGCACGCAGTTCGGACGTAAATCACAACGTCTCGCCATTCCGTTGGAACCGGGATTTGTGCATACGGTAGAACCGGGTATCTATTTCATTCCCGAATTGATAGATATGTGGAAGGCGGAAAAGAAGTTTGCCGATTTCATCAACTACGAAAAAGTGGAAACTTACAAGGATTTCGGTGGTATCCGCAACGAAGAAGACTACCTGATTACGGAAACTGGTGCCCGCAGATTGGGTAAGAAAATCCCTCTGACTCCGGACGAAGTGGAAGCTTTACGATAAGCAAAAAATTAATCGCATTAACACTGGCTTCTCAGACAACCACTAGAATGACGGAAGTTTTTCATTAATACCGGAAAACCTCCGTCATTTTTATAGGAGTGCCCAAATGAACAGTTTCATAAAGAAACGACCTTTATTCGTCCCAATCGGATAAAGGCAACGTCTTTTTACCGTACCATTTCATCCATGCATAAGATTTTCTTTTTCTTAAATAAAGCGTATCACCACAATTTTCTACCGCTTCCCAGTTGAATACAGAATGAGAACGGAATGCTTTTTCCAACCAATAAAGTATGTCATAGGTAACGAAAGGAACTATCATCCACCACCACGAAAGCCACAAAGACAAAATTAATGCCGGAGCTAAAGTCAAAAAGAAACATTCCCAATATTGCCTTGCATGTATCCGTAATTCCATATCTTCCCAAACTTCTAAATATTTATATCGGGTAAAGAAAAGCCCGCCTACCATAAAATAATGCTTCTTTTTCCCTAAGAACCATTTTGCCAAAAGATTATTATAAAAAATCATATTCCCGTTTTTTTGTTGTATGTAATATCTTCATAACAGAATAAATACCCAAAGGTTCATTTATTCAAGTGCCATATAACAGTTATTGACCCTCTCGTCTGAATAATTCCAACGAATTTAATTATTGCTGTTTCGTATTCCAACCTATCTGACCCTAACAGACAGGTTGGGATAATTACGCAAAGTAAATTGAAAAAACGAATATATCCTAATTTTCCTACTTAATATTTAAAGCTGCTTCCTCCTAAAAATTCCCGAAGCAAAGAAGTCGGTGGTATTTCTTTGTCTTGAACCGGAACAAAATATTTGATGAATTTCAACAAACGATAGGCTTCGCAGTATTCCGGGCAATTACGCGGAACTCCCATTAATATAGGTTCAGCGTGCAGGCGGAGCACTGCAAACTCAAAAAGAAGAGCTGAATTGAACATTACATCTGCATTTTCCTGATAAGGGAATATCCACTTATCTTCACCGGCACGCACACTAGGCCAACGTGAAATAGTTTCACGGGCAGAATAGCCCCGATAATTGAAATCACGGATAATACGACGCAACAGACGATTGTCGGTAGTAGGAATCCAGTTGTGGTCGTCTAGAGAGATAGTGGTCAATGCCGATACATAAATCTTAAATTTACGTTCGGCAGGAATATGTGGCGTCAACTCCGGATTCAAGGCATGAATACCTTCCAATATCAGAATCGTGTTATCTTCAATTTTCAGTTTATCACCTTTAAATTCTTTCTTGCCGAGAGCAAAATTAAAGCGGGGAAGTTCTACTTCTTCACCACGCAGCAAGGCTTGCAGCTGTTGGTTGAACAGCTCGAGGTCGAGCGCGTAAAGCGATTCATAATCATAGTTTCCGTTTTCATCCAAAGGAGTATCCTCACGGTCTACGAAATAATTATCGAGAGAGATAGGAAAAGGTTTCAACCCATTTGTCATCAACTGGATTGAAAGCCGCTTGCTGAAAGTGGTCTTTCCGGAAGAAGACGGTCCGGCAATCAGTACCAGTTTCACCCGGTTGCCGTTTTCGCCACGATGAAAAATGGTATCGGCAATCTGGGCTATCTTCTTTTCCTGCAATGCCTCAGCAACGTTAATCAAATCTGTTGCATGGCCTTCTTCGCAAGCGAGGTTGAAATCGCCTGCATTGTTGAGTCCCATGATATAGCTCCAGTTCAGATATTCTTTAAAGACGTCCAACATCTTTTCCTGCTTTACAACGTCTTCCAACACTTCGGGATTCTCGCGGCTGGGAATACGCAGCAATAGTCCATCGTAATACTTCACGATGTCAAACAGTTTAAGATAGCCGGTGCTGGGCAACAGGTTGCCATAATAGTAATCGACCGTATCGCCCAACGTATAATAATAGGTATAGAGGGAACCGGAAGTTTCGAGCAACCGGACTTTATCATTCATACCCCGTTCGCTGAAAATGCGTACAGCTTCGGCTGTATGGCATTCGATACGATGATAGGGTATATTTTCTGCAATAATCTCCTGCATACGTTGCTTGATGCGTTTCACATCCTCCAATTCAATGGGACGCCCGATACGCAGATTACAGAAATAACCTTTCGAAACGGGATGTTCTACAAACAGCTTGCCCTCGGGAAACAATTCCGTGACCGCCTTAAACAGTACAAAACAGAGCGAACGGACATAGGTACGCATACCGGACTGGTCTCTCACGTCCAGAAACTCTATATCCTTATTATTATATACCCTAAAATTAAGTCCCTCAGAGCGGTTATTGACTTTAGCACTAACCACTTGATAAGGAAAATTAAGATTAAAACCGTAATAAATATCCAAAAGTGAGCTCCCGATGGGGAATTCTTTAGAAATATTGTTATTTTTGCAACATATTTGTAACATCTGTTTCATCGAGTTCGTTAAAAGGTGAATAATTTGGGACTAATATACTTATAATCAGACTGAGAACAAATAACCATTAACAATATTATAGATGGAATATTCTTTTTATGATTTTTTAAAGCTCATAGGTTCATTAGGGCTCTTCCTGTACGGAATGAAGATAATGAGTGAGGGCTTGCAAAAGGTCGCGGGTGACAGACTACGAAGTATCTTGACGGCAATGACTACCAACAGGGTAACGGGAGTTTTAACAGGTGTGTTAATCACAGCCCTTATCCAATCTTCTTCAGCAACGACGGTAATGGTCGTGAGTTTCGTGAATGCCGGGTTACTCACTCTCGCTGAATCTATCAGTGTCATCATGGGTGCCAATATCGGTACTACGGTCACTGCCTGGATTATCTCAATTTTCGGATTTAAGGTTGATATGGCCGCATTTGCCCTTCCTCTTCTGGCCATTGCCCTTCCGCTCATCTTCTCCGGCAAAAGCAACCGTAAGTCTGTCGGTGAATTCATTTTCGGTTTTTCTTTCCTCTTCATGGGGCTTTCTTACCTGAAAGCGAATGCTCCCGACCTGAATGCCAACCCGGAAATGCTTGCCTTTGTACAGAACTACACGGACATGGGATTCTTCTCTATCCTCCTGTTCTTATTCATCGGTACGATACTGACTATGATTGTGCAGGCTTCAGCCGCGACAATGGCAATCACACTGATTATGTGTGCCAACGGCTGGATCAGCCTGGAGCTGGGAGCAGCCCTCGTACTGGGAGAAAATATCGGAACTACGATCACCGCCAATCTTGCCGCATTAACAGCCAATACACAGGCTAAACGGGCAGCATTGGCGCATTTTGTTTTTAATGTGTTCGGTGTTATCTGGGTATTGATTATCTTCCACCCGTTCATGCAGTTGGTTAACTGGGTAGTAGATACTTTCTTCCAGACAAGTAATCCGGAAGTTGCTATCTCTTACAAACTGTCCGCCTTCCACTCTATTTTCAATATCTGCAACGTATGTATCCTGATATGGGGTGTGAAGTTAATTGAACGTACCGTATGCGCTTTAATCCACCCGAAGGAAGAAGACGAAGAACCAAGACTGCGGTTCATTACAGGCGGTATGCTTTCTACGGCAGAACTTTCCATCCTTCAGGCACGTAAGGAAATTCATTTATTCGCTGAACGTACCCACCGTATGTTCGGCATG
>OIHA01000711.1_pt1 | contig 8443 bp, 6 predicted proteins | sample 1582431 | NCBI WGS metagenome assembly OIHA01 (sample SAMN02674792, study PRJEB24791) | human gut metagenome, SKBSTL006 | isolation source: stool | host: Homo sapiens | place: USA | reverse complement strand
TGAGTTAATAACTGGACGTCGGGCGCGTTCAACAACCGCGGCGAGCTGGTGCTGATGATGAAGCAGTTCGAGGAGGATTTCCTGATTTTCGACACCAAGGCCCAGAATCCTCCCGTCGGAGTTCCTTCGACCTACAACGACCGCACGCGGATGGTCTATCAGGCGGCCCGCTGCGGACTCCGCGACTTTTTCCTCAAGAACGGTTACAAGAAGGCCTGCATCGGCCTTTCGGGCGGTATCGACTCGGCCGTGGTGGCCTGTTTGGCCGCCGATGCGCTGGGCGCCGGGAATGTGGTGCTTGAGCAAATGCGCAAGGCTGGTTATATCACTGAGGCAGAATGCGATTCCCTGAAAGCTCTCCCGTTGAAATTGACTTATAATCGTGTTGACCACAAGGAAGGAATGGCAACTTATTTCCGTGAATATCTTCGTGGAGTAATGACGGCACCGAAACCTGTCAAAAGTACCTATCGGGGCTGGCAGATGCAAAAATACTACGAGGATTCTCTTGCTTGGGAAACAAATCCGCTATACGGTTGGTGTGCAAAGAATAAAAAGAAGGACGGGACAAATTATAATGTCTACACTGACGGACTGAAAATCTACACAACTCTTAACTCGCACATGCAACAATATGCTGAAGAAGCGGTAGAAGAACATCTGAGCTTCTTGCAACCATTATTCTTTAAAGAAAAAGTGGGAAGTAAGAATGCTCCGTATGCGAGGTCTATATCGGCAAAACTTGTAGAGGAATTGCTGACAAAAGCAATGAAGCAAACTGACCGTTATCGTTTGATGAATGAAGCGGGAGCGTCCGAGCAGGAAATCAGAAAGGCTTTTGATACACCGCAAGAAATGACTGTGTTTTCTTGGACGGGAGCTAAGGATACGATTATGACACCCATGGATTCAATCCGTTATTATAAGTCTTTCCTGCGAACCGGATTTATGTCAATGGATCCGTTGAACGGGCACGTGAAGGCTTATGTGGGCGGACCGAATTATGTATATTTCCAATATGATATGGCAATGGTAGGTCGCCGTCAGGTCGGTTCTACTATCAAACCATATTTGTATACGCTTGCCATGGAAAATAATTTTTCTCCTTGTGATCAGGTACGTCATGTAGAGCAGACATTGATTACGGAAACAGGAGAACCGTGGTCGCCGCGTAACGCTAATAAAAAACGTTATGGTGAAATGGTAACTTTGAAATGGGGATTGGCCAATTCGGACAATTGGATTTCGGCTTATTTGATGGGGAAATTGAATCCGTATGAACTGGTTCGGTTGATTCATAGTTTCGGAGTACGCAATAAGGCCATTGATCCGGTGGTTTCACTCTGTCTGGGCCCTTGTGAGATTTCCGTCGGTGAAATGGTAAGTGCATATACAGCCTTTGCCAACAAAGGTATCAGGGTGGCTCCTTTATTCGTTACCCGCATCGAAGATAATGAGGGTAATGTGATTTCTACATTTGCTCCACAAATGGAGGAGGTGATCAGTGTTTCCAGTGTATATAAGATGCTCGTGATGCTTCGTGCGGTTATCAACGAAGGAACGGGAGCACGGGTGCGCCGCTATGGTATCACGGCTGATATGGGTGGTAAGACAGGTACGACAAACGATAACTCGGATAGCTGGTTTATGGGCTTCACGCCTTCATTGGTGTCCGGCTGTTGGGTAGGAGGTGATGAACGTGATATCCACTTCGGTTCGATGACTTATGGACAGGGCGCTGCTGCTGCATTGCCTATCTGGGCGAAATATATGAAAAAAGTATATGATGACCCGACTTTAGGATATGATCAGCAGGAGAAGTTCAAACTCCCTGAGGGATTTGATCCTTGTGCCGGTTCGGAAGCGTCGGACGGTGAAGTCTTTGAAGAAACCGGATTGGACGATCTGTTTAATTAAGAATCAGCTTCTTATGCACAAGTGTATTATTTGCATTGGAAGTAACTACAACCGGAAGGAGAATCTGCTTTTAGCACGAAAGAGATTAGCGGATTTGTTTCCTTCCATTCGTTTCACGACCGAACGGGAAACACAACCTTTGTTTTTCCGGAGTCCGGCGTTGTTCTCCAATCAAGTGGCACTGTTTTTCTCCGAAGCGGAAGAAGAAAAAGTGAAGAAGGAATTGAAAGCTATCGAGAAATGTGCCGGTCGTCGTCCGGAAGATAAGAAAGAAGAAAAAGTTTGTCTGGATATTGATTTACTCTTTTTTGACGATCGGGTGTTGAAGCCGGAGGATCTGAAAAGGGAGTACATCGTGAAAGGATTAGAAGAATTAAAATAAAATCAGATATGAAATTTCTGGGAATTATACCTGCCCGTTATGCATCCACTCGTTTCCCTGCGAAACCATTGGCTATCTTGGGCGGAAAAACAGTGATACAACGTGTGTATGAACAGGTAGCAGGGGTACTTGACGATGTCTATGTTGCTACGGACGATGAGCGGATCGAAGCTGCAGTGAAAGCATTTGGAGGGAAAGTGGTAATGACGTCTGTTGATCATAAAAGTGGTACGGACCGTTGTTACGAAGCTTGTACTAAGATCGGAGGTGATTTTGATGTTGTTGTCAATATACAAGGTGATGAGCCTTTTATCCAGCCTTCACAACTTAATGCTGTAAAAGTTTGTTTTGAAGACCCGACTACACAGATTGCCACATTGGTAAAACCTTTCACTGCCGATGAACCGTTTGCCGTTTTGGAAAATGTGAACTCTCCGAAAGTGGTGGTTAACAAGAACTGGAATGCACTGTACTTCAGCCGTTCCATTATTCCTTATCAGCGTAATACTGAAAAGCAGGACTGGCTGAAAGGGCATACCTACTATAAGCATATTGGTCTGTACGCTTACCGCACGGACGTATTGAAGGAAATAACTGCCTTGCCGCAATCTTCTTTGGAACTGGCTGAGTCTCTGGAACAACTTCGCTGGTTGGAAAACGGATATAAAATTAAAGTAGGTATTAGCGAAGTGGAAACTATTGGTATTGATACACCGCAGGATTTAGAACGTGCAGAAGAATTTTTGAAGAGTAGGTCATAATATGAATCGTAAGATACAACCCGAAATACAAACCCTGAAAGATTTTCGTATTCTTCCTCCTGTCCGGACTACGTTACCTAATGGTATTCCGTTGACTGTAATCAATGCCGGTGAGCAGGATGTGGTACGCATGGATATACTTTTCGGTGGGGGACGCTGGCAACAGTCGCAGAAATTGCAGGCATTGTTTACTAACCGGATGCTGCGTGAAGGCACAAAGAAATATACGGCTGCCACAATTGCCGGAAAACTGGACTATTATGGTTCATGGCTGGAATTATCCAGTTCTTCGGACTATGCTTACATTACTGTTTATTCATTGAATAAATATGTGGCGGAAACGTTGGAAGTGGTGGAGTCGATGATTAAAGAGCCGTTGTTTCCGGAAAAGGAGTTGCATACGATTTTGGATACTAATATCCAACAATATCTGGTCAATACCTCCAAGGTGGATTTTCTGGCACATCGTAGTTTGTTACAGTCTCTTTACGGAGAACAACATCCATGTGGGAAGGTTGTCGTGGAGGAGGATTATCATGCTATCACTCCCGAAGTTCTTCGTAATTTTTATGAACGGTATTATCATTCGGGCAATTGCTCTATTTTTCTTTCCGGCAAGGTGACGGAAGATATTATTCGACGGGTGAAGGATACGTTCGGCTCTCCATTCGGGCAATATCAGTTGCAGACATCGAAATTAAATTTCCCTTATATTGCCGTGCCAGAGAAACGGATTTTTACGGAACGGGAAGATGCGATGCAAAGTGCCGTAAAAATGGGATATACTACTATCACCCGTGAGCATCCCGATTATCTGAAGTTACGGGTATTGATGACTGTATTCGGAGGTTACTTCGGTAGTCGCCTGATGTCTAATATCCGGGAAGAGAAAGGATATACTTATGGTATTTCGGCAGGAATTATGTTCTATCCGGATAGTGGTTTACTGATTGTTTCGACGGAAACGGATAATGAATACGTAGAACCGTTGATTCAGGAAGTGTATCATGAGATCGATCGTTTACATCAGGAGGTTGTGCCCGTAGAGGAACTGTCTATGGTGCGCAATTATATGCTTGGCGAAATGTGCAGGAGCTACGAATCGGCTTTTTCACTGTCGGATGCATGGATTTTTATAGCTACTTCCGGCTTGGGAGACGACTATTTTTCACGTTCTTTGCAAGCTGTACAGGAGGTTACGCCTGCCGAATTACAAGATTTGGCGCAGCGTTATTTGTGCAAAGAGAAATTAAAAGAGGTCATAGCAGGTAAAAAGATATCATAAATTACTTTCCGGTAGGGGGCTTTTTTGGGAGAGAAATCGTATCTTTGTCCAAATTGTAATTTTAATGAGTAACTACTAAAACCAATGAGGAAATATCTATATACTACACTTTTACTGGCTCTCCTTGCTCAAGGAGGAGCAATGGCACAAGATAACGAAGGAAAAAAAAGCGGATTTTTCGGAAAAATAAAAGATACATTCTCCACTGAAATAAAGATTGGAAATTATACTTTTAAGGATGGCAGCGTCTATACGGGAGAGATGAAGGGACGCAAGCCGAATGGCAAAGGAAAGACAGTCTTTAAGAACGGTGATGTCTACGAAGGGGAGTATATAAAAGGAAAACGTGAAGGATTCGGAATTTATATGTTCCCTGATGGAGAAAAATACGAAGGTCAATGGTTTCAGGACCAACAGCATGGTAAAGGTATTTATTACTTTATGAATAATAACCGTTACGACGGTATGTGGTATCAGGATTATCAGCATGGTGAAGGAACAATGTATTATCATAACGGTGATTTATACGTAGGACATTGGGTAAATGATAAACGTGAGGGCGAAGGTACATATACCTGGGCGAACGGTGCGAAATATTCCGGGCATTGGAAAAATGACAAGAAAAACGGCAAAGGAACCATGAACTGGGACGACGGCTGTAAATATGACGGTGATTGGAAAGATGATGTCCGTCATGGAAAAGGTACTTTTGAATATACCAACGGCGATAAATATGAAGGCGACTGGGCAGATGATATCCAACACGGAAAGGGGACTTACTTTTTCCATACAGGAGACCGTTATGAGGGTTCTTATCTCTTAGGTGAGCGTACCGGTGCAGGGGTTTATTATCATGCTAATGGTGATAAATATGTAGGAAACTTTAAAGATGGTATGCAGGACGGAAGAGGCACTTTTACCTGGGCAAACGGTGCTGTGTATGAAGGTGAGTGGAAAAATAATAAACGTGAAGGTAAGGGTACTTATAAATGGAGTAACGGAGACGTATATGAGGGCGACTGGAAAGATAACCGCCCGAACGGTCAGGGAACTTTAAAAACTGTTGCCGGAATGCAGTATAAAGGTGGTTTTGTAGACGGTCTGGAAGAAGGACAAGGTGTACAGACCGACAAGGATGGTAACCGCTTTGAAGGTTTTTTCAAACAGGGAAAAAAGAATGGTCCTTTTGTAGAAACTGATAAGGATGGAAAAGTTATTAAAAAAGGAACATATAAGTTCGGAAGATTACAATAGAGAATTGTGGATAAATGATAGTAGGCTGCGCATTGCGTGGCCTATTTTTTTGTGTATATTATCCCTGAAGGGTAAAATAAAAATGGATAATGACCATGACAGTCATTATCCATTTTATTATTTTTCAGTCAACTCTTTTATTAAATAATATATTGTGAACTGATAGATTCGTTATTCATTACTCGTTTGATAGTTTCAGCAAACATATCGGCAATACTCAACTGTTTTACTTTCGCACATTTCTTTGCGTAAGGGATACTGTCAGTAAATACCATTTCTGTCAAGCCGGACTCTTGTACACGGAATGAAGCGGGGTCGGACATTACACAGTGGCTGGCAATAGCACGTACGGACTTGGCACCGGCTTCCAACATAATGTTGGCTGCTTTAGTGATCGTTCCTGCTGTGTCAACAATATCATCGATCAAAACAACATTTTTGTTTTTCACGTCACCAATGATTTGCATAGAAGCTACTTCATTTGCTTTTTCACGTGATTTGTTACAGAGTACCAATGGCACACCGAGGTATTTGGAGAAAGTACTAGCACGTTTTGAACCTCCTACATCCGGTGTAGCAATCACCAGTTCTTCCAGTTTCAACGACTGGATGTAGGGGAGGAATACGGCTGATGCATACAGATGGTCTACCGGGATATTGAAGAATCCCTGAATTTGATCTGCGTGCAAATCCATTGTAATTAGTCGGTCGATACCTGCTACTGACAGTAGATCGGCTACCAACTTAGCTCCGATAGATACACGAGGTTTGTCTTTTCTATCCTGACGTGCCCAACCAAAGTAAGGGACAACTGCTACAACGCTCTTTGCAGATGCACGTTTGGCAGCGTCAATCATCAGGAGAAGTTCCATTAAGTTGTCTGAGTTTGGGAATGTGGATTGAACCAGGAATACATGTGCGCCACGAATTGATTCCTCATATGAAACCGCAAATTCACCATCGGCAAAATGGGTAATGTTCATATTTCCCAGAGGACAATCCAGGCTTGCGCAGATTTTTTCTGCCAGGTATCTCGAATTAGTTCCCGAGAATACCATAAAGGGTGCTTTTTCGCTCATTGTGTGTAATAGTTGTTACCTATTGGTTATAATTTGCGCGCAAAGGTATGAATTATCTAGGCATTTTAAAAGACTTATTGTAGAAAAAATTGTAGTTTTGCTACCTAAACACTAATTGTATCTGAAAGAAATGAATCCGCGTTTGCTTATACCACTCTTCTGTATGTTGTTGTTGACGACATTTTTCTCTTGTGTCGATACAGCTCCGACTAAGGAGGTACAGCACATTGATTCGCTAAATTCACGGGCTTATATGTACCGGTATAGAGATCTGGATTCTTCCTGCAAGGCTGCATCGCAAGCGTACAAAGAAGTTAGCATGTACAGTCAGGGGAAAGCGGAAGCATCCAATAATCTTGCTTTTTGCGCTTTTATGCGGATGGATTTTGATACAGCTGAACGCCTGCATAAAGGGGTATATGACCTGACGAAAAATGAATTGGAACTTTTGATTGCCGACATCGGATTGATGAAAATTTATCAGCGGACGGCCATGAACAAGGAGTTTTATGACTACCGGAACAGTGCAATCAGGAGGATGAAGCGGATTGATGAAGAAAATAATCTGTTTGTCGACCGTCACGAGAGTGCCCGGTTGGATTATGCCTTTACAGAGTTTTTTATCGTTTCGGCAGTTTATTACTATTATCTGCAACAACGTACCGAGGCTATGGCTTCGCTGAATGAAATACAATTAAATGAAGACTTGGCGACTGATACAAATCAAATTCTTTATTTCCATTATATAAAAGGTTCGGCCGGACTGTGTGAGGGTAAAACACCGGATGAACGAAAACTTGAAGAATTCGATGAGTTATATACAACCTGGAAAATGGCATCGGAGCAAGGATATTTGTATTTTGAAGGAAATGGTTTGCAAGGACTCACCAATTTAATGGCATCTCAGGAGAGTTATGAACTATTTCTGAACAGGCGTTCACACGCTCTGACAGGGTTCGGCATACCAGTGGATTCATTGTTACCGTTGCGTTTGGGGCAGATGGCACTGGAACGTTTTCGCAAATATAACGATCTTTATCAGATAGCGGGTGCGTATGTGTCGATCGGTAAATATTTGAATGCCCACGGACGGTATACAGAAGCATTGGATACATTGGCAAAAGCTTTGGACTGTGTGAACCAACATCATATGTCATACTATCATTCTGTGGCGGATACGCTCGACAAGTTACAGGTGTTTGTTCCTAATAAAGATGTGGCATATACAGAAGTAACCTGGCTTGGAAAAGAAAAGGTAAAAACCGTACCGGAATGGATTTCCAGAATACGCGAACAGTTGAGTGTATCGTATGCTTGCCTGGGAATGAAACCGGCGTCGGATTATAACAGAAATGTTTATTTGGATATTTTGCGGTATACCCGTCAGGATAAAGAATTGGAAAGCCGCTATCTTTCATTAGAACAAGAGTCCAGACAATTGAACGTGGTATTGTTTTTCGTGATTATAGGACTTATACTGGTGACTGCCATGTTTTGGTTATTCAATAAGAGGTCAAAAGTACGGAACCGGCTACATATTGCACGTCTACGGCAGACTTTGGATGTTTGCCAGAAAATCACAGCTTCCATACCGGTGGATGTAACAGATGAAAGTGAAATCGTATACGCTATCTCGGAATCTATTCAACCGGATATGGAGCAATTGTTCGGTGCTACAGAAATCCGTATCGGGATAAGAAATGAAGAAACGGGAGACATAGAATTTAATGAAGAATGTGAGAGTGAACAGACTGATGAACCCAAG
>OIHA01000670.1_pt1 | contig 8867 bp, 8 predicted proteins | sample 1582431 | NCBI WGS metagenome assembly OIHA01 (sample SAMN02674792, study PRJEB24791) | human gut metagenome, SKBSTL006 | isolation source: stool | host: Homo sapiens | place: USA | reverse complement strand
AACAAAATTTGCTTTTATCTGTTCTTTTTAAGAGAAAAAAGTTGCTCTCGTATGATTAGAAACCTCTAATAGATTAAAATTTAAGATATTTATATTACTTTTGTCGTCTACAATCGACAAGAATAGCATGAACGAAAGAATGAAAAAAATAAAATTCGTCGTCAATCCTATTTCGGGAACACAAAGTAAAGAATTGATTCTTAACTTGCTGGATGAAAAAATTGATAAGGCGAGATACACTTGGGAAGTAGTGTATACGGAAAGAGCCGGTCATGCAGTAGAGATAGCTGCCAAAGCTGCGGAAGAGAAAGCTGACATCGTTGTGGCTATCGGGGGGGACGGAACAATTAATGAAATAGCTCGTTCGCTGGTACATACTGATACCGCATTGGGAATTATTCCCTGCGGATCGGGGAATGGACTGGCGCGGCATCTGCACATACCTATGGAACCTAAGAAGGCACTGGAAGTGCTCAATGAGGGATGCTTGGATACCATAGATTATGGTAAGATTAATGGTACGGACTTTTTCTGTACCTGTGGAGTAGGGTTTGATGCATTTGTCAGTTTGAAATTTGCTCATGCCGGAAAGCGCGGACTATTGACTTATCTCGAAAAGACGTTGCAGGAAAGTCTTAAATATCAGCCCGAAACATATGAACTGGAAACGGAAAACGGAGTCAGCAAGTATAAAGCTTTCCTTATTGCCTGCGGAAATGCGTCGCAATATGGAAACAATGCATATATAGCTCCGCAAGCCACGTTGACGGATGGTTTGTTGGATGTGACCATCCTCGAGCCTTTTACCGTTTTGGATGTACCCTCTCTTGCTTTCCAGTTATTTAATAAAACTATTGATCAGAACAGCCGGATCAAGACATTCCGTTGTAAGAAGTTGTGTATTCGACGGGCTGTGCCGGGAGTCGTGCATTTTGACGGTGACCCGATGGAGACGGAGGCGGATGTGAATATCGAACTTATTAAAAGCGGACTGCGTGTAGTTGTGCCGAAGACAGAAGAAAAAGATGCGGCCAACGTTCTTCAAAGAGCACAGGAATATGTGAACGGAATAAAACTGATTAACGAGGCGATTGTGGACAATATAACAGATAAAAACAAGAAAATATTGAAAAAGCTGACAAAGAAAGTCTGAAATAAATGCCGATTTCTGATTTATTGTGTACTTTTGCAAGCTACTTAACGAAAAATATCATAAATATTAGAAAATATGTTCAGAACGCACACATGTGGAGAACTGAGAATCTCCGATGTTAATAAACAAATCACGCTGTCTGGATGGGTACAGCGCAGCCGTAAAATGGGAGGTATGACTTTCATTGACCTTCGCGACCGTTACGGTATTACCCAGTTGGTTTTTAATGAAGAAATTAATGCTGAACTTTGCGACCGTGCCAATAAACTGGGTCGTGAATTCGTGATTCAGATCACAGGAACAGTGAATGAGCGTTTCAGCAAGAATGCAAACATCCCTACCGGAGATATTGAAATTATCGTTTCCGAACTGAACGTTCTGAACACCGCCATGACTCCTCCGTTTACAATTGAGGATAATACGGATGGTGGTGATGATATCCGTATGAAATACCGTTATCTGGATTTGCGTCGTAATGCCGTACGCTCTAATTTGGAATTACGTCATAAGATGACAATCGAAGTACGCAAGTATCTTGATAGCCTGGGCTTTATAGAGGTAGAAACTCCTGTACTGATCGGTTCTACTCCGGAAGGTGCACGTGACTTCGTGGTACCTTCACGCATGAATCCGGGACAATTCTATGCACTTCCGCAATCTCCGCAGACACTGAAACAGTTACTGATGGTTTCCGGGTTCGACCGTTATTTCCAGATTGCAAAATGTTTCCGTGACGAAGACTTGCGTGCCGACCGTCAACCGGAATTTACACAGATTGACTGTGAAATGAGTTTCGTAGAACAGGAAGACATCATTTCTACTTTCGAAGGAATGGCCAAACATCTGTTCAAGACTCTTCGGGGTGTTGAACTGACCGAACCGTTCCAGCGTATGCCTTGGGCTGATGCCATGAAATATTATGGCAGCGACAAACCGGATTTGCGTTTCGGCATGAAGTTCGTTGAACTGATGGACATCATGAAAGGTCATGGTTTCTCTGTATTCGATAATGCCGCATACGTTGGCGGTATCTGTGCGGAAGGGGCTGCAACTTATACCCGTAAACAACTCGATGCCTTGACTGAATTCGTCAAGAAACCGCAGATTGGTGCGAAAGGTATGGTGTATGCTCGTGTAGAAGCAGACGGTACGGTGAAATCAAGTGTAGACAAATTCTATACACAGGAAGTGCTGCAACAGATGAAGGAAGCATTTGGCGCTAAACCGGGTGATTTGATTCTGATTCTTTCCGGTGACGACGTGATGAAAACACGTAAGCAACTTTGTGAACTCCGTTTGGAAATGGGTTCCCAATTGGGATTGCGTGATAAGAATAAGTTTGTTTGCCTTTGGGTGATTGACTTCCCAATGTTCGAATGGAGTGAGGAAGAAGGCCGTCTGATGGCTATGCACCATCCGTTTACACATCCGAAAGAAGAAGATATTCCATTGCTGGATACTGACCCGGCTGCTGTGCGTGCCGATGCTTATGATATGGTTGTCAACGGCGTGGAAGTCGGTGGAGGATCTATCCGTATTCACGATGCTCAGTTGCAAGCCAGAATGTTCGAAATCCTTGGTTTCACACCGGAGAAGGCACAGGCTCAGTTTGGCTTCCTGATGAATGCCTTCAAGTATGGTGCACCTCCTCACGGTGGTTTGGCATACGGTCTTGACCGTTGGGTGTCTCTTTTCGCCGGTCTGGATTCTATCCGTGACTGTATCGCATTCCCCAAAAATAACTCAGGGCGCGATGTAATGTTGGATGCACCGTCTGAAATTGATCAGACTCAACTTGACGAACTCAACCTGATCGTTGATATCAAAGAAAATAAGTAAACGATGAACAAATATCGTTCTCTTTATAATACCACCCTGTCACTCATAATTAATTTATTATTAGTGATGGGGTGCTTTATTCTCTGTCGTGTCATCTTTCTGATAGAAAATTTGAAGGCTTTTTCCGATCTTTCAGCCGGACGAATCTGGAGAATGTTCGAGGGAGGATTCCTTTTTGATACTTCTGCCATTCTTTATACGAATCTTCTGTATATTTTCCTAATGCTGATTCCGCTTCATTATAAGGAAAATGTAATATATCAGAAGATTACAAAGGGGATTTTTGTGACAACCAACCTGATTGTCATTATTATGAACCTGATGGATACGGTTTATTTCCAATATACCCATCGAAGAACGACTGCGTCCGTATTCAGCGAATTTAAGAATGAAGGGAATCTGGGAGGTATTATAGGGACAGAATTATTGAATCACTGGTATCTGACGTTGTTTGCCATTGCTTTTGGTTATGCTTTATTTAAGTTGTATCGTAAGCCGAAGCCGGTAAAGGTAGAGCGTATGCCAGTTTATTATGCGGTTCATTTGCTTACTTTGGGGCTTGGAGTGTATTTGTGTATCGGCGGAATGCGTGGCGGATTTACCGGCATGGTGCCGCCAATCACAATCAGCAACGCCAATAAGTATGTAGACCGGCCGATGGAGACGGGAATCGTACTGAATACCCCTTTTTCTGTCTTCCGCACGTTTGGAAAGACCTCATTTGCCATACCTCAGTATTTCGATAAAGAGAAGATGGAAGCTTTGTACACGCCGGTGCATATGCCTGCGGATAGTGTGCAATTCAGGCCGTTGAATGTGGTTGTTTTTATTCTGGAGAGCTTTAGCAAAGAGAATAGCGGCTTTCTGAATGAAGAATTGGACAATGGAACCTATAAGGGATATATGCCTTTCCTAGATTCGTTGATGGCTGAAGGTCTGACTTTTAAATACTCATTCTCCAATGGTATGAAGAGTATCGACGGAATGCCTTCCGTATTGTCAGGTATCCCGATGTTTATAGAACCGTTCTTTCTGACACCATCTTCTTTGAACACGGTATCCAGTATAGGCGGGGAGTTGGGCAAAAAAGGATATTACACCGCTTTCTTCCACGGGGCGGACAATGGCTCTATGGGATTTGAAGCTTTTGCACGTACGGCAGGGTACACCAATTACTTTGGTCGTACGGAATATAATGAGGCTAATCCGGGTAACAAGGATTTTGACGGGCATTGGGGAATTTGGGATGAGAAATTCTTTCAGTTCTTTGGCAATACTTTATCCGGTTTTCAGCAGCCTTTTGCAGCTGCGTTGTTCAGCCTTTCTTCCCACCATCCGTTTGCAGTTCCGGCAGAATACGAAGGCGTTTTTCCGAAAGGGAATAAAGCTATTCGTCAGTGCATCGGATACACGGATCATGCTTTGAAGTTGTTCTTTGAAAAGGTTTCGAAAGAACCGTGGTATAAAAATACGCTGTTCGTATTTACAGCAGATCATACCAACTCGCCGGAACGTCCAGAGTATGAGACGGAAAGCGGGTTGTTCTCTGTTCCTGTAGTGTTTTATCAGCCGGGAAGTAATTTGAAAGGTTTCCGTAAAGATGTGATAGCACAACAAATTGATATTATGCCTACTGTATTGGGGTATTTAGGGTATGACAAACCATTTGTTTCCTTTGGGTGTGACTTATTGAATACGCCTGCTGAGGATACGTATGCCGTAAATTATATCAATGGAATATATCAATTCTTTAAAGGTGACTATTTATTGCAGTTTGATGGCCGGAACGCCGTAGCCGTGTATGCGTTTAAAACGGATAAGTTGCTGGAACATAATCTTCTGGGTCAGATTGATGTGCAACAGTCGATGGAAGATGAGCTGAAAGCAATCATTCAGCAGTACATGATACGAATGAATAACGACGAACTTGTTGTGAAATGAAAGAATCAGTGCGCATATTTCGCTTTATAGTAATCGGAACGATGAATGCTTTGATCATGGCCCTTGTTGTGTGGCTGATGATGAGAGAAATGTCATTCGAAGGTTATATGGTGGCTAATGTAACTGCGTATATTATAGCCCAGATTCATAACTTTATCTGGTGCAAGTATTGGATATTCCCCGTAGAAAAAAGAAAGAACAATGTCTGGAAACAGATACTGTTCTTCTGTTCTGCTTTCGGGGTTGCTTACACTGCGCAGTTTTTATTCCTTATTTTGTTGGTAGAAGGTCTGGATGTCAATGAATATCTGGCCCAGTTCCTTGGATTGTTTATTTACGGAGCTGCCAACTTTATTGCTAATAAGAAGATTACTTTCCAATAAAAAAGGATATAATACGGAGGTCCACAAGAGTTGTTATTCAGGCTTTTCTCTTGTGGACCTCTTGTATTATTTCTATCGGTGATCAATTGTGATTCTGCTCGTTAATCCAAAAAACGTTTGGTGAGTCCGTCATATTCATCAATTCGACGGTCACGGAGGAAGGGCCACCAGCGGCGGACGTCCTCCGAACGTTCCATGTCTATTTCAACTACCATGTTTTCAGGATGATCGTTGCTTGCCTGTGCCAGAAACTCTCCTTGCGGTCCGGCTACGAAACTATTTCCCCAAAACTGTATGCCATTCGTTTGACCGGAAGGGTCGGGCTCGTGCCCTACACGGTTGACAGAGATAACCGGAAGACCGTTTGCCACTGCATGAGCACGTTGGGAGATTATCCACGCATTGAGCTGGCGGGCTTTTTCGTCGTCCGTATCGCTGCTTTCCCAGCCGATGGCGGTAGGATAAATTAGAAGTTCAGCCCCTTTCAGAGCCATCAGACGGGCAGCTTCCGGGTACCATTGATCCCAGCATACCAGTACTCCCAGTTTGCCTAAGGATGTCTGAATCGGTTCGAAACCGATATCTCCGGGGGTGAAATAAAACTTTTCGTAATAGGCAGGATCATCGGGAATGTGCATTTTCCGATATTTTCCGGCAATACTTCCGTCGCGGTCGAAAACGACAGCTGTGTTATGATATAGGCCCGGTGCGCGTTTTTCAAAGAGTGAAGCAACAAGCACTACCTTATTAGCCGCTGCCAGTTCGGAGTAGAAACCTGTAGATGGTCCTGGGATAGGCTCGGCAAGGTCAAACAGATTCGTATTTTCTGTCTGGCAGAAATAAAGTGAATTGTGCAACTCCTGCAGCACGATTAGTTGTGCTCCGTGAGCAGCACAGGCTTCAATGCTTTTAGCGAGGTTCATCAGGTTGACCCGAATATCTGCGGTATTGGATTGTTGGATTAATCCTACTTTTATCTTTTTCATGATGAATAATTATTTAATATGCTACTGAAATGTCCGTTATTGGATAACACCTGACGGATACTGCATGGTGACGCAATGCAGAGAACCGTGTTGCTTGATTAATGCCCGGCAATCAATACCGATGACCTGATGTTTAGGAAATGCTTGTTGCAATACTTCTCCCGCTTTCCGGTCATTATCCGGCTGTTGATAGGTGGGGTAAAGAATTGCATCATTCATAATCAGAAAATTGGCATAGGTAGCAGGCAGTCGTTCACCGTCTTCTTCTACCTTGTCTGCCATTGGCAAAGCCAGCAGGCGATAGGGCTCTCCTGCCAATGTGCGGAATGTTTTTAATTGTTCCTCCATGGCATGCAGTGCTTCATAATGTTCGTCTTCGGTATTGTCGCATTTCACGTAGGCAATGGTGTCGGTGGAACAGAAGCGTGCCAAGGTGTCGATATGACTGTCGGTATCATCGCCGGCCAGATAACCGTGATCCAGCCAGAGGACTTTCTGCAGGTGGAAAGTTGATTTGAGATATTCTTCTATTTCTACTTGATTCAGTTTCCCGTTCCGGTGGGGGGAGAGCAGGCATTCGGTGGTGGTAAGCAGTGTCCCCATACCGTCGCTTTCGATGGAACCTCCTTCGAGAACGAAGTCAAGACAGTCTATATACTGGCCTTTCAGCGCTCCGGCTTTTACAGCCTGTCCGGTAATCAGATTATCCAGTTCGGAGGCGAACTTCAATCCCCAGCCGTTGAATGTGAAGTCGAGCAGGGAAGGGTTGCCGGTATCTATCATGGTGATAGCTCCGTGGTCGCGTGCCCATGTATCGTTTGTCTCACATCTCAGAAAGCGGACATTGTCCATGTTTACGGTAGCCACTATCTGTTTCTTTACTTCTTCGGGCTCGGGAGTCACGATTAATAATAACTCACGTTTGGCTATTTCTCTGGCTATATTGACAAAACATTCTTGTACTTCTTTCAGCATATATGCCCAATCTGTACCGGCATGCGGCCATGTCAACTGTATGCCGCTTTGCAGATGCCATTCGGCAGGCAGGTGAGGAGCTCTCATTTCTACCTGTACAGTCATATTCTTTCCAAAGTTCAATTGCAAATCTTTTTCCGAGCCACTGGGGCTGGGAAGTCCAACCATGATTCCCATCAGATTATATTATATTTAGTTATAAAATCAGTTTATAAAATGAGCAGGTACCAGTCTTTTGACACATACCTTATGCTTTGGTTTCCTGTTTCGGCTTCCGGTCAAAGAATGGATTCTTTGAAGAGGCGCTCACCGGAATAGCCATAACCATTTTGCAGTCTTTCAGCCAATTGAGGCGTTGTGCTGCCAATCCGGCAGAGAACATGACACGGGTATCTACACGCATATCGGCTGCTGTGGCACAAGCGGAGCCGATGGCGATGCCAACGTCAATACTGTTCAATGCACAGGGGACGTCTTCCGTGCGTCCGGCACATGTCGCAAATCCGCAATGTCCGCAATTCAAACCTTGTGCCTGTTCGCGTGTTCCTATCAATACAACACATTCGGCACTCAAGATGTTGTCGGCATCCCGAAGGAAAAACTTCATTCCGTGTTCTTCTACCATAGCTATCATTTTGTCCGACAACAGTTTAATATCTTCATCGGTAATCAAGGCCACTTCAATGATATCAATCCCTTTTCCTTTCGGAGCAGTGCGTGCGGCGGTCATCATTTGGCGTGCTACCTGTAATATATGCTCATGACGGGCATCTCTTTCGTTCAGTATCATAACTTTTCTCGAATTAATTAATGAGGCAAAGATAACGTTTTTCAAGAAAATACTACCTTTGCCGGAAGGAAAGAATTGAAAACGCCATGCTACATATCAACAATGCTTGTATCGCTTTTGGGACAGAAGTACTTTTTTCCGGATTAAATCTGAATCTGGAGAGGGGGAAAACCGCCTGTATTGTAGGGCAGTCCGGCTGTGGAAAGACCTCATTGCTAAATGCGGTGATGGGCTTTGTGCCGTTAAAGGAGGGGACCATAAAAGTAGGAGATACCTTGTTGGATAAATCAACTATAGATATAATCCGGCGGCAAATTGCATGGATTCCACAAGAACTGGCCTTGCCTTTTGAATGGGTAAAGGAAATGGTGGCTCTTCCGTTTGATCTGAAAGTAAATCGTTCCGTTCCTTTTTCGGAAGAAAGGCTCTATGAATATTTTGATGATCTGGGGCTGGAACATGATTTGTATACTAAAAGGGTGAATGAAGTCTCAGGCGGGGCAAGAATCCAGCCGGCCGTCAGGATTTTGCAGCCGGTGCGGTTCCAAAGCTGAGGGAAAGCCGAGATGACGAGCATCAAGATAACACCGCCGGTTGCTGCTGCGGCTCTCCATTGTTCGTCGTAAGGGAAGCGGCCGAATAAGATTAAGCGCCATTTCTCCGCGACGAAGCCCCAGCAGGCCCCGTCATGATTGTTCATGCATGCTTTAAAGTCAGCTCTGAAAATGGCGTCCGCAACACCCCATTTCCAGGCATACCAGCCTGCCGCTCCGATAAGGAGGAACAAACCGATCGTCACA
>OIHA01000636.1_pt1 | contig 9216 bp, 4 predicted proteins | sample 1582431 | NCBI WGS metagenome assembly OIHA01 (sample SAMN02674792, study PRJEB24791) | human gut metagenome, SKBSTL006 | isolation source: stool | host: Homo sapiens | place: USA | reverse complement strand
GCTGCGCATATATCAGTCCATTCTTCCAGGCATCCCCTACCCGCTTGTCTCCGCTGACCGGAGTCGGATATCCCGTCATGGTAATAGTATGACCGTCTGCCGTAATGGTTTTATCGGTATGCAGCGATTCAAGAGAAATGATGCGTGAAAGTTTGCCCTTCTTCGAATCTGAGGTGAGACGCATCACCATTACATTATCGGGATAACTCATAAAGTATTCGCGCTTAAAGGTGATTCCATTCTCCTTATACATCACCGTATGAATCGCATTATCTATATCGAGCGTACGGGTATAGTCGGAATAAGGCAGTTCGGTAGAGGCATCTATCGAGAGTTCCGCCAATTGCGGTTTCTGTTTATTATCGATTAATTCTGTGATTTCGAGTTTGAAGAAGGTGTATTTGTCCGTCTTCAAAGGAAAAGACAGGGTCTTATTGCGGCTTCCCTTTCCGTCCTTATCATCCCCCCAAAAAGTACCGGACTGCTGATCCAGCAAGTCGTATGATTTTCCGTCTGCCGAACCATAGAGCTTCCATGATTTCGGATCTCTGCCCGGCATATCATTGGCGGAGGTCAGGCTATAGGAAACAGCCTTGGGAGCATGGGTATATGCCCACTTGATAACGCATGGCAGGCTTCCAAAGCTAGAGAACCGGTCGTTATCGGCAAACCATTTGCTGGTAGTGCTCTGATCGAAAAGACTGCCTATCGACTGACTTTGATTCTTTGTATTGTCATAATTGGTCTGCACTGCTTCTTTTATCAAGACGGGGATACCCGGATTGACAGTCTCTACAATGATATTGCTCAATGTCTGGAAAGAACCGAAATGCTCCTTCGTTCCAGCCAGATTATCAATCAGATTCCGCAATTCTGTGCCGTCACCGTCTCCATCGTAGTTATGGGTAATCAGCTTTCCATTTTCATCTATATATGCAGAACGGTTTGCCGTAAAGTCGTTCATCTTCTGTTGCAACATCACCCGTGCCTTGTGGAGATAATCCTTGTTCACTTCCGGAGTTCTCAGATGTCCTCCATTGTAAGACGGATCTTCACCGGGGCCTCCCGACCACAAGGTATGTTCGTTTGTCTGGATGACATCTACGTAGACGTCACCAAAAATCATGGCTCCCATATAACCGTTACCGATAGGCAGAGCTTCACTTTCCCAGTTTTTGGCAGGCTTATTATAAGTTGCCTTCAAGGTCGGCTGATAAGGCTGTTCGGAGCAAGCCGTCATCGTAGTTCCTGCCACAAAGCTAAGTAGAAATAATACATCTGCAAAACGCAAATACTTGTTTCTCATAATACTAAATTTTAAGAAGTAATGCCTTAAGATTGCCCCATACTGTGTCACGCTTGTGCCACCCTATTGGCACAACTGTGCCAAAGGCTTGGCATAACAGTGCCAGTGCGGTGGCACAACTGTGCCAATAGGGTGGCACAGACTGTGCAATCAGAAGGCATTACCTCAGTGAATGTAATCTTAATCTTCTTTCCGGTTCAAATTTAAATAAAGTCTATAAATCAATGACTGTTTGCAGACGAATATCTTTGGAAGAAGCACCAACCATAACGTCAAATGCCCCTTTGGGTACTACAAACTGTCCTTTTTCTACATCCCAATAGCGAAGTTGCTCTTTATTCAACTTAATCTCTACCCGACGGCTTTCTCCCGATTTCAAAGGAACACGACGGAATCCCTTCAATTCTTTCAAAGGTACAATTCCTCCGGTCTCCGGTATCCGCACATAAACCTGAGCAACCTCATCGCCATTTCTCTTACCGGTATTCTTTAACCGGAATGAAACGGTGACTTCACCGACCCCGTCTTTTACTTGCAGATCGCTGTATGTAAAAGAAGAGTAACTCAGTCCGTAGCCGAACGGATAAAGGACATCTCCTTTGAAATATTTATAAGTACGCCCTTTGGTTATATCATAATCATCAAACGGAGGCAGTTCATCCAAAGACTTGTAGTAGGTGAGCGGCAGACGTCCGGCAGGATTATAATCACCGAACAATACTTCGGCCACGGCGGTTCCTCCCTGTTCACCCGGATACCAGGCATTCACAATGGCAGGAATATGCTCGTCCATCCAGTTAATAGCCAATGAACTGCCTGCTACCAGAACAACAATTATGTTGGGATTCACTTTATAGATTTCCTGCAGAAACTCTCTCTGATCTGCCGGAAGCTGAATATCATACCGGTCCTGTCCTTCACGCTCTATCGATTTATTGATACCCATCACAGCAACTACCGTTTCACATTCGCGAACCGCTTTTCCGGCTTCTCCGTACAAATCGAGACGAGTTGCCTTGCCTATCTGCGGAACTTTCCATTGCAACTTTACAATGGCATAATCCCGGTTATCATAATATTCCGCTTTCAACTGGTATTCTTTTCCCGCTTCAAGATAAATGGAAGCGGAATCCGTAGATACGGCATGTGCCTGCCACGCATCAATCAGCATCTGATTATCAATGCTCAGGCGGCAACCATCATCGGATGTAAAGCTGAAAGTATAGCGACCGGAAACGGTCGGTTTCAACTTTCCCGTCCAACGGACAGACAGCGGAGATTTGGGCAGGAACGGATCGGGAGCCTGATTGGCAGGTTCAAAGTTGATCCAACTCTCCTTACGCACTCTCGGGGTGCCTTCGAGGCGGGTATTGTCAAAATATTCAGCTTGCAGTCCTTCCGGGAAGTTCTCTCCCTGAATAAGTTCCAGCCCATCGGCAGCAGATTTCCAGGGAGCATAGACGACTTTCACCCGATCGCCTACCCTGTTTCTGATACCTTGCAGTATGGAAACCGGTTCTACTACCGGAGCGCCGCTGTAATCGCCAAATTCACATTTGCCGGCATTGATGCCGACTACTGCGATCGATTTCAGTTTGTCAGCATTCAGCGGAAGCCTGTTTTTCTGATTCTTCAGTAAAACGATACATTGGCGGGCAGCGTCCAGAGCTATCTGCTGATGTTCTTTCGAACCGATCACTGACGGAGAGATTTTAGTATACGGATTTCGTTCCCCGCTATCAAAAAGTCCCAGTTTCATGCGGGCCGTCAGCACATGATAGGCGGCGGAGTCAATATCGGCATCCGATACCATATATTGTTTGTAAGCATTCAATAAGGGGCCGTCATACACATCGTCACCGCATTCAAGGTCGAGTCCCGCCTTGATGGATAAAGTGGCAGCCGCCTCCTTCGTCTTTACATATTTATGGGCATTGACCAGCAAGGCAGGTCCGCCACAATCGGAAACGACATATCCCTGAAATCCCCAGTCCTGACGCAACACCTTTTGCAGCAGCCACGGATTCAGCGTGCAGGGCACATCATTCAGCGCATTATAGGCGGACATGATGGAAGCAGCTTTTCCTTCCTTCACACACATTTCGAAAGCAGGAAAGTAATATTCACGCAGTTGTTTCTCCGATATCTGCGGATTGCAGACAAAGCGATTATGCTCTTCGTTGTTGGCGGCAAAATGCTTGGGAGTAGAAACGATTTTCAGGTAATGCGGATCATCTCCTTGTAGTCCGTTCACAAAGGCTGTTCCCATTATTCCACTCAGGAAAGGGTCTTCTCCATACGTTTCCGGGGTTCGTCCCCAACGCGGGTCGCGTGCCATGTTCACGGTAGGCGACCAGAAAGTCAGCACATCGCTGAATTGTTCTTTCTGTTCTCTTCCCTGATCCAGCTCGTTCCAACGGGCACGCGCCTCATCCGAGATCACTGTAGCTACCCTTTTCTGCAACTCCGGATTCCAGGTTGCTGCCAGTCCAATGGCTTGTGGAAATACGGTGAAACGTCCGGGACGTACTACTCCATGCAATGCTTCATTGCCATGATAGTATTTATCGATACCCAAACGGGGAATGCCGGGAGAAGTGGCACGAAGCAAACTGATCTTCTCTTCCACCGTCAAACGGGAAATCAAATCCATTACCCGTTCATGCACAGGCGCATTTTCATTCTTGTATAGCTCCTGTGCGTGAACGAATGAACAAGACAAGGCTGACAACACACCTGTCAACAAAATCTTTTTATACCTTTTCATCATGATCATTTTTCTACCTTATTTAATAACAAACATGGTAAGCCCCGTACTCTCCCCCATCATTTATCCCAGCTGTCCGTGCGGAAAGGAGATGCCGGCAAGCCTTTCTCGTTATACAGGTTACAACGGGGGCTATTGGAAAATCCGTAACGTACGGCAAGAGGTACAGCCACTTCACTGCTGGACACAATCACCTTATTTCCTTCAATCACCGCATCCGCCCATACAAACTTACGGTCCGCTCCTGCAATGCCGAAGCCTGTCAGCTTCGTCGGTTTCGGATGAGGCGGTTTTCCTGCCGGGATGTACGGAGAAGTTCCCATCACCAACTTTTTACCCTGATTAGTAAACTCCAGAATGATCTTATTTCCTTTCACAGACATCTTTTTATAAAGAGGTCCCATGCCGACAATTTTCTCTCCGTATGCCAGCTTTCGGGCAGCAAGAGCCAGCCGGTGTCCGACATCGTATTTATCTACCGGATGCAAATCGAAAGGATCTCCTACATCGATTGTCACAGCCATTGCCGTGTTGGGCAGATTCAAGGCCTTCAACTGTCCTTCCCGTACCCAGCGCCAGCCGTTTCCTTCGACAGACGGCTCGGGATCTACCGGTTCGAAATTGGGAAGCTGCACATATACGAAAGGAAAATCACCGATTCCCCATTTCTCTCTCCAATCCGTAATCATCCGGGAGAACAGGGTAGCATATTCTTTTCCAGAGCCGCCGGAGTTAAATTCTCCCTGATACCAGATGACTCCCTTTATACTCAAAGGGATTAAAGGAGAAATCATTGCGTTAAACAGATTGGACGGACCATTATTTCCCCCATTCGGTTTACGCGGATTGGGCGGACGGGGAACGCTGGGCTGTGGTTTGGGAGGAGCCGGCTTTCCAGCTGCTTGTGCTGCCTGCACAGCTATCGCCCATTCTTTTTGTGCCTGATTCCATTCTTTTCCTACCGTTTTATCCCATTCCCTTACCGCTTCATCAAATTCTTTCTGCTTCTGTGGATAAGTGGCGAGTATTTCCGGATTATCTTTCACATTCTTCTCATACGCAGCTACATAGTGAGCCAAAGCCGGTTCTTGTTTCAATCCGGAAAGACTGGTCCAGGCTTCTGCACGCGTACCTCCCCATGCAGACTGGATAACTCCCAACGGGCGTCCGTTTGCAGCACGCATATCACGTGCAAAGTAATAAGCTGTCGCCGAAAAGCCCTGTCCATTGATCTTAGCCAACATCTCCGGTGTACAAAGCACCCATCTGGCAGCCCGTTCGGGGTTAGATGTTCCCTGAGGAACTTCAATATCGGTCAATGGCTCTAACGACGTGTTCTTGGGAACAAAGAACAAACGCAGCAAAGGATCTTCCGAAGCGGATATATCGTCAGCATATTCTTTTCTTACCTTTATTCCCCATTCCATATTCGATTGTCCGGAAGCAACCCATACATCGCCTACCAACACATCCGAGTAGACAAGTTTGTTCTTACCGGCAATCGTCAGAGTCTGCCCTTCTTTCTTCGTTTTTATCGGTTTCAGGTTCACTCTCCATGTTCCGTCAGTGTCAGCAGTAGTTTTCACTTTCTGTCCGGCAAAGACTACCTCTACAGTTTCTCCGGCATCAGCCCATCCAAAGATGGCAATCTTTGTGTCTTGCTGCAACACCATGTGATCACCGAAGATCAGCGGCATCCGTACATCGGCTTTCATCTTTGTCAGCCCAAAGCTTACGGACAACAAGAATATCCATAATATGAAAAGAAGTCGTTTCATTGTATTAAAAGTTAGGGGAATAAATTAGTACTACATAGACACCATCTTGTATTTGGTCGTAAACGCTACAGGCTGCTTATTCTCTTTTGCCAGCTTGAACGGAATCAGTTTTTCTTCACCTGCTCCCAGTTCATAATGAACGGCATCTCCCACTTTCTTACCATCCACAAACATTTCCACCTTACCGATATCCATCAACGTACCTGTATTTTTCACACTCACCCACACTGTCTTCTGATTCTTGACAAGGTTCTCTTCTACCTTGGACACAGCAAGATCGAAATTGGCACCAAACTCATGTGTATAATTAAGCATTCCCGTGACGCCTTTCTTGTTATCACTATAGCCTACACTATGTTTGATCTCATTTTTAGCTACGTAATCGGGACTCATTCCGCCTACCATGATTTTGAACTCTCCTTTTTCCACGACTCTGTCCATCCGGTCATTGAGCAATGAAATATCATATGGAGTCATTTCAAACGAAACAGTCTTCGATTCTCCCGGCTGCAAATGAATACGGGCAAAGTCTTTCAATTCCATAACACGGGTTTTCACACTGGCATACATATCCGTCACATATAGCTGAGCGACTTCATCACCCGCACGGCTTCCTACGTTCTTCACTGTAGCCTGAACTTCCACATTGCCATTCGCCTTTTCCTGTATTTTCAGATTAGAATATTCGAACGAAGTGTAGCTGAGTCCGAATCCGAAGCGGTAGAGAGGATAATATTCCATGTCTACATATTCGTAACGGCGTCCTGAAGTCTTGAAGTTATAATACAAAGGAAGTTGTCCTACGTGACGCGGGAATGTCATCGGCAGGCGACCGGCAGGATTGTAATCACCAAACAGTACATCTGCCATAGCCGGACCACCTTCTTGTCCCGGCAACCAGTTTACCAAGATAGCCTTGCACATTTCGGATGCTTTCAGAATATCATAAGGACGGCCTGCCTGAAGAATCAGTATCACCGGTTTTCCGGTTGCACAGACTGCTTCCAGCAACTCCTGCTGTTTGCCCGGAAGGATTAAAGTCGCCCAGTCGTTATTTTCTCCACATGTCTTACGGACATCATTGGTCGCTTCACTGGTAGAGCAGTCACCCAGTACCATAATCACGACATCTGATTGGGAAGCTGCCTTCACAGCTTTCGGAATATTGGTTTCGTCCGGATTGGTAAAGTCACATCCTTGTTCATAAAGAACTTTGGTCTGCTTGCCCACTGCGCCTTTGATACCTGTCAATACCGATTTCAGTTGTCCCGGAAGCAATTTCGGAGTGTAATCGCCCGGCTGCAGGTCATCTGCACCGGGACCCAGTACCGCAATCGTACGCAGTGTCTTTGACAAAGGAAGAAGATTGTCTTTGTTTTCCAGCATTACAATTGATTCACGTGCCGCCTGACGTGCCATTTCCTTATGGCTGTCCGAGTTCCATCCCGGGTATATTTTCTTCCAGTCCAGTGGTTTGCAAGGATTCTTTTCAAAGAGTTCGTTGCGGAACATCGTACCCAGCATCGTACGGCATACATTGTCCAGATCTTCCATATTGATACGACCGTCTTTTGCCGCCTGAATCACTTCTTTATTATTGTAAGTATCACCGCAATTGGTCGCAATGCCGGCAGCCAATGCCTGATTGGCTGCTTCAATCTTATCTTTTGCCGTGTAATGTTTACGGGCTGTCAGATTTCCGATAGCGCCACAGTCACTGACGATGAATCCATTGAATCCCCATTCCTGACGCAATATCTGTTGCAGCAGTTCTTTGCTCTTGGCAACCGGAACTCCCATATAATCGGAATAGGCCATCATCAAAGACTGGCAGTCATAATTACGGATCGCATGACGGAACGGAACCAGATGAATCTCGCGCATTTCACGTTCGGACAGTCCTATATCATGTGAGTCACGTCCACCCAACGGGGCACCATGTCCACCGAAATGCTTGGGAGTAGTAAACAATCCTCTGGACTGGTATCCTTTGATCCATGCACCTCCTATTTGTGACACCAATACAGGGTCTTCTCCAAAGGTTTCTTCACAGCGCCCCCAACGTGCATCCTGTGCAACGTCCAACACCGGCGACCATGCCTGTTTTGTATTGGCAGCCACTGTCTCGTCTCCGATCACCATAGCCACTTCTTCCGTCAGCTTCCTGTTCCAGGTAGCTCCCATCGCCAAAGCCTGAGGGAAGATAGTAGCACCGCTACCATAAGAGAAACCATGCACCGCTTCTACCTTTGTGATAGGAGGCACGTACAAATGAGGAATACCGGGAATGCCCCATCCTTCACGGATCAGTTCCATTTTATCCTCCGGCGTCATCACTGCCAACAAACTTTCCACCCGTTCTTCTACTGGCAGTGACGCATCCATATACCGACGGTCAGTTACTTTTCCCTGACTGTCCGTCAATACCTTTTCTGCCACAAGAACCGAAATTTCTTTCAGAGAGAAAGGTTTATCCAACTTTCCCGACTTAAAATTCAGCTTGACGTGTGCACCGTATTTAGGAGTGAATTTGACTTTCATCTGTTTGTCGCTCCCTTCGATCCGGTAGTTCACGGGAGTTCCCAGATTCATGGGGTCATAAGTGACAAAGATATCCAATACCTCTTTCAGTTCGTTTCTGTTGACTCCCTGCATCTGAAGATCCAGTTCGCAAACATCACCCGGTTGCTGGATGGTAAACATCAGCCATTGCTCGGTCTTTAGTGCCTGCGAAGGTAATGTCCACATCGTCTTTACATTTTTATCAAAAGCTAAAGCAGCATTTTCCGCATTGGCAGAAGCCGATACCGACAGTATATCACTTTGTTGCTGCGCCATTGCCATTGAACATGACAATAATCCTATTGCCAACATCCATTTCATTTTGTTTTTCATGTTATATTCGTTTTTCTTTAGTCAATCACTCATTTTGTTTGCCTTACCAGCTTGATTGTACCATCAGGATTGTAATACAGTTTATCTACACAGATAGAACGAAGCCAGTCGTGCCCAGACAACGCACTGTTATGGTAAAAGGCATACCATTGTCCTTTGAACTTGACAATAGATCCATGATTGGTATAGCTGTCAGTCGGTTCCATATAAATACCTTTCGATTCCTTATTGGGATTTTGATGATCCTGATATTCCTGACACACCGCGTGATGCTTCTGCCGGAGCGGTGATTGCATCCGCTTTGATTGAGTTGAGCCAATATACCAAAGGACGCTTTTCTAAGGAATGTTTATCCGTAGCGGAGACACAGCTAAGAAATTTGTCGTCTTCTAAGTATTTGGCAGAACCGGGGACAAACTGTGATTTTATATTAAAACACTCTGTAGGTAACAAGCCCAAAAAGAAAGAAG
>OIHA01000627.1_pt1 | contig 9309 bp, 8 predicted proteins | sample 1582431 | NCBI WGS metagenome assembly OIHA01 (sample SAMN02674792, study PRJEB24791) | human gut metagenome, SKBSTL006 | isolation source: stool | host: Homo sapiens | place: USA | reverse complement strand
TCCGATCTCACCTCGCCATGTATAGAATCCTATTGCTTCTGACCTTAGCCTGCACCTTTGTCTTTCCAACAAGGGCGCAGTACGTGCGTGTAAACTACGACAAGAAAACGGTGGCCGCCATGGTCGCCGCCTATGGGACGGAAACGGTGGCTGAAGCCTACTACAATGAGCAGGTGAAAGCCATACTGGAACGGTACAACGCCGCCGAAATCGCCGCCGCCGGAATTTTTACATCCAAATTCCTTGACCGCAAGGGATTGACGGAACTAGGTATCTGGAGCAGCCACACGGAGAACCAATACTACCGGAGGATTTACCACCTGGTAAGTGTCAAAATCATGCCGAAGATATGGACGGTAGCCGGGATGATGCTCCGCTCGCCCCAGACCGCCCTTTATTGGGGAAGCTACCTGATGAAAATCTGCACGGAAGTGAAAACGCTCTGTATGCAGTTTGAGTCGGTAGTGACCAATGGCAGCCTGTCGTTCAGCGACATCGCTTTCCTGCAACTGAATCCGCAGGTGGCCTCGCTGTTCACCCTGTCGGAGAATGGCGGTATCGACTGGGAAACCTTCCTTGACGATTTGGGCGACGTTCCGCACCACTTCACCAAAGAGAACCTAAAGGCTGACTTGGACAAGCTCTATAACATGGGGGTGAGTATCGCCACTGCCGGTACGGAGAACTTAAGCGGACGTATCTTGGGAGAGAGCAGTTTCCACGACCTGTTGCAAGGAAACGTGACTGCCATTGCCCACGCCGTGGAAAACAGCTACGACCTGTACCAAAGCCTTGACAATTCGGTAGGTAGCACGTTACTCTCCTTAGTCGGAGGACCGGAGAACGTAGCCGGGCTGTTCCAACTCGACAATTACAATCTGACGGCGTGGATGACCGATTACCTGCGTGAGACGATGGGGCAATACTATACCCAACGGTGGTACATTTACCGCAAGGATGCCGGCCAGGAGGTGCTTTGCGACTACTCCCCTGCCACAGACGACAACAGCGTAATCAATGGTGGGGAATGGGCACGCTTCAATACTTCCGATGCCAACTTTTACCCGAATACCGCCCAGACCGAACAGGTGCTTAGCAATTCGGAACGATATGCCGGATGGTCAAGGGCGCAGGTGGAACAACTGAACCGCCGAAACGACGGAAACACTTACAGTATCAGCTATTACCGCTCCAGTTATATCATATCCAAAGGAGGCAAGCAGACTAAGAAAGCCTATGCATACAGCATCAAGGTGACGAAAAGCTGGAACCATACAGAAGAAGTGTATGAGGACGTGTTCGATTCATATACCATGGACTTGAACACTTTTAAAGGGCAGCTTCAAGCCCGCCTGTCGGAATACAACGAGAACGAGGAAGGCACCGTGTATTACATCGGCTCCGATGCGAAAAACTATTACCAGGCTACCGATGAAGCGAAGCTGAAAGGCAGCGAAAGCGTAATGATAAGCGTAACCTGTCACGAGGGGGTAAGCCTGATTTCCGGTATCACCCAGTACAAATGCCGCAGTTGCGGAAGCAGCCTGAATGCCCACTCGAAGGAATGCGTGATGCGAACGTCCGTGTCGGGAGACGAGGTACTTGACTTGTCCGGCTTGGATGAACTGGAACAGGAATACAACGGGGAAGCCGCCGTGCTGCAAGCCCGGATAGACAGACTTAAGGTAGAAAATGCGGAACTTGTCAGGCAGATAGCTTCCGCCACTGTGGAGGAAGCCGCCGTGCTTCGGCAAGCCTATAACCGTAACAAAGACGAGATTGGCCGGATAGAGACGGAACTTTCCGTCGTGCGCCGGAAGCAGGAGGAACTGGCACAGGCCAAAGAAGAAGCCGCCGCCGACAACGACGTGCCTACCGATGATTACTACCGTATTCCGGCTATCATGCAGGACTGCAAGGCCGCCTACGACCTGACATGGAAAGGCGAAGGTTGGTGGTCGGGCTATACCTACCTGCGTGAAGCTGTCGCTCCGAACATCAACGGGGTGATTACATTCCGTGCCTCCCTGCAGATTGCCCGGAAGCCGAAATACTTCCTCGGCATCAAGATACACCGTGCCATTATGGAAATCAGTTGGGAGCTGACCGCCGAATACAGCGATACGGAGGTGGTGGATATTATCCAGTTTGATCCAGAGAAAAGCGAGACTGAGAAAAAGGACGAAGTGAACAGCCGCCTGTCGGAAATCGCCCGTGAATACCCCTCCTGCAAGATAAGCACGGAATACTTTCGAAGCGAACCGCCGGAAACGGACAATACTGGCGATACCTATCACCTGCTATGGTCGTCAGACCGGCTGGAAATCGCCCGCCAGGTACATACAAGGCTGAGCCATATCTATGCCGACCTGGTATCGCTGGAGAAAATGATGCACTACAAGCTCTCCATTGTGGACGTGCTGCGTGATGCGGCTCCCTATATCAATGACGAACGGGGCAGGCGGCTGACTTTAGTGGAACAATGCCGGAAACGGTGGTTGCACGGGGCGGCTGAAAACCTGCACTCCGTGGACTACAACGGCAAATACGAAGATGAAGAAAGGGGGAACGGAAATGAATGACCGGACACGATACCTACTCCTGTTGCTGTTGGCGGTGCTGCCCACCGTAGTGAAGGCGCAATGGAACTTCGACATTCCTGTGGTGGAAGCCTATATCAACGACCACAAGCAGCAACGGAGCCTGTTGCTGGCACGCTCCACACTGGAGCTGAGCAACCAACTGTTGCATGAATACAGCAGCGATGCCGCCGTGGAATACAAGGAACTGAACATCGACCTTGACAAATACACGAGGGCGTTCGATGTGATTGACGTGCTGTACCAGTCGCTCCGTACCTCGCTGAATGTCTATTCTACTTATGACACAGTGAGTGACCGTATCAGGGATTACAAGGATCTGTTGGACGATTATCGGGAAAAGGTATTGGAACGGGGGAAAATCTCTCCGGCCGACACCTTGCTTATCAGCGTGAACCTGCGCTGCATACGGAAGATTACCGATGAAGGGGAATCGCTGTACCGTTCGGTGGCTGACCTTGTGCTGTACGCCACTGGTGCCGCCGCCTGCTCGACCTCAGACCTGCTGTTGATACTGGAGGGTATCAATATCGGACTGGATAACATCGAAGCGCATCTGAACCGGGCATACTTTGAGACTTGGCGGTATATCCAACTGCGGATTGGCTACTGGAAAGAGAGCATTTATCGGAGGCAAAGCAAGCTGGAAATCATAGAGGGGGCGTTTGGACGGTGGAGGGAAGCCGGTCTGAATCCGGGAACGAAATGAAAAATTAAGAATAAAGAATGAGGAATCGGACATGAAGAATCGGAAGATGGGGAAAGGAATTTTAGTAGTGGGGCTTGTGCTCTATGGGGCGATGGATGTGGTGGCGCAAAGCGTGACCTATAGCCACGATGCTGCCAAGATGAACCAGATAACGGTGGGTGAAATCGGCTCCGGGTCGCTTACGCCCGGACTCTATTACCAAGCGTTGCACAAGTCGTACAGCAAGAGTGCGGCGAGCAAGAACAAACTGTCGTACCGTACCCTTGCCGGGGTGAACCTGTATAACCAGGTGGATGAAGCGGAAGCGTTGGACTCGGCAATGGTGGCACGGGCGAAAATTGAAGCCCTGAACGTGGCTGACCGTAGCGGCGGTGCGCTCGATGTGGCTTGGGCAGCGGAGGGAGGAAAGATAACCGACAAGATGGGTGACTTTGGGCGGAACATCAACCGCATCCTGCAAACAGGCGGCAACGGTGATGACCAAAGCTATTGGAAGGAGCATTACCAGATGTTCCAATGCGCCATAAGAGCCACGCAGGACGCTTATATGCCCAATGCCCAGCGCAAGAAACAATACCTGCGCATCTATACGGATGTGGCAAGGAAGAACGAAGAACTTATCCGCTACCTCGTCCGGCTATCCAACGCACGCAAGACCTCAGAACTGCTTGCTGCCACCAATCAAATAGAAAACCGGAAAGCGCAAGTAGTGGCTGCCGCCATGGGGCGGTGGCGTTCTGCCGGATGGACTACCGTGGATGGCAGGGAATGAAAAAGGAAAGGGAAAAAGAATTTATTAACTCTATAAATAATGACAAACATGAATCATCAAAACCAAGTGTTCAATCATCCGCAATTCGGGGAGATTTGTACCGTTCAACAGGAAGAAGGGAAAGTGTTGTTCAAGGCTAATGATGTGGCCCGTTCTTTAGGGTATGCAGAAGCTGCAAAGGCCGTCCGTACCCACTGTAAGGGGGTGTCCGTTTTAGACACTCCCATTGAGAATCAATACGGTACGGTTGTAATGCAACCTACCAAGTTTATCAGCGAATCCGATGTATATAGATTGGTGATGCGCTCCAAACTTCCGGAAGCTGAAAAGTTTCAGGACTGGGTCTGTGAGGAAGTGCTGCCTGCCATTCGGAAGGACGGGGCTTACCTGAGCGAGAAAGCCCTGCAACGCGCGGTGACAGACCCGGAGTTCTTTATCGGACTTGCCAATGCCATTCGGAAGGAGAAAGAGCAACGGCTGGAGATAGAGAGCTGTTGCACGGAACAACAGCTTTTGATTGACCGCCAAAAGGAAACAATCGAGGAGCTTGGCAAGCGTTCCGCTTACGCAGAGACCGTATTGCAGAACAAGGACTTGGTGGATATTACACAGATTGCGCAAGACTACGGTCTTTCAGGACGCCGTCTGAACGCTATTCTCCATGAAAAAAGGGTGCAATACAAGAGCGGCAAGCAATGGATTCTCTACGCTCCCTACAAGGGGAACGGGTATGTGGGTAGCGAAACCTCCCAGTTGGAGAACGGTAAGACCGTGATGCGTACCCGGTGGACACAAAAAGGCAGGCTATTTATCCATGACTTGCTGAAAGCGGACGGCATATTGCCGGTACATGAGATTGAAACGGAACAAACGGAAACATCCTCTAATATCCAGTAATGTATGGCAGACAATATCTTATCGGATTTCGGCATTGACATTCTCGAAGAAGAAATAGATGATGTGATATTCCAGACCAATGAGTTCCTGTGCGATGCGACTTTCACCGGCTCACAAGGGCCGTTTTGGTGGATCCTCCAAATGTGCATGGCGTTGGCAGCACTCTTTTCCATTATTGTGGCGGCGAACATGGCTTATAAAATGATGGTGAAACATGAGCCGCTGGACGTGATGAAACTATTCAAGCCACTGGCAATCGCTATCATCCTGTCGTGGTGGTATCCTCCTGCAGATACCGGCATGAACCGGAGCGGAAGCAGTTGGTGCGTGCTGGACTTCTTGTCGTACATTCCGAATGCCATTGGCTCGTACACGCATGACCTGTACCAGGCGGAAGCCACACAGATAAGCGACAAATTCCAAGAGGTGCAGGAATTGATTTATGTACGGGACACGATGTACACGAGTTTACAGGCACAGGCGGATGTCGCCCATTCGGGGGTGAGTGACCCCAATCTGATAGAATCTACCATGGAGCAGACCGGAGTGGATGAGGTGACGAATATGGAGGTGGATGCAAGCCGACTCTGGTTTACCTCGCTGGTAAGCGGTGCAACTGTGTGCATTGATAAAATCGTGATGTGTATTGCGCTGATTGTCTTTCGGATAGGCTGGTGGGCGACCATATACTGCCAGCAAATCCTGCTCGGTATGCTGACGATTTTCGGACCGATACAATGGGCATTCTCGTTATTGCCGAAATGGGAAGGTGCATGGGCAAAGTGGATGACACGTTATTTGACGGTGCATTTTTACGGAGCCATGCTCTACTTCGTTGGTTTTTACGTGCTGCTACTGTTCGACATCGTGCTGTGCATACAGGTGGAGAACCTGACGGCGATAACGGCGAGCGAGCAGACGATGGCCGCCTACCTGCAGAACTCCTTCTTCTCGGCAGGCTATCTGATGGCGGCAAGCATTGTAGCCCTGAAATGCCTGAACCTTGTGCCGGACCTGGCGGCATGGATGATACCGGAAGGCGATACGGCATTCAGTACCCGAAACTTTGGCGAGGGTGTGGCTTCACAGGCTAAAATGTCCACCACGGGGGCGATAGCGCACATGATGAGATAAGGGATTATGAAAAATTGAGAATGATGAATGAAGATTTTCTGAAAATAGGGAGTGAATTAAATAAAATAGAAAAAGCTGTATGGTAATCAAAAACTTAGAAAACAAAATCAAGCTGGTGACGATATTCTGCGGATTTTTCCTTGCCGGATGCGTCCTTATCAGCCTGTCAAGCATCTGGACAGCAAGGGTGATGGTAACGGATGCCCAACAGAAGGTATATGTATTGGACGGCAATGTACCTATCCTTGTGCAACGCACTACAATGGAGGAGACCCTCGATGTGGAAGCGAGAAGCCATGTGGAAATGTTCCACCACTTCTTTTTCACGTTGGCACCGGATGACAAATATATACGCTACACCATGGATAAGGCGATGTACTTGGTGGACGAGACCGGACTGGCACAGTACAATACACTGAAAGAAAAGGGATTTTACAACAATATCATGGGAACGAGTGCGGTATTCTCGATATTCTGTGACAGCATCAACTTCAACGAGGAGAAAATGGAGTTTACCTACTATGGCCGCCAACGCATCGAGCGGAGGACTTCCATTCTCACCCGTGAACTGGTGACCGCCGGCAAACTGAAACGGGTACCCCGGACGGACAACAACCCGCACGGGCTGCTGATAGTGGACTGGCGCACCCTGCTGAACAAAGACATCGAACAAAAGAATAAAAACAATTTCTGATATGAGCTGGAAAAAAATGATTTTCGGCGAGAAGATGCCGGACAAGGACGATCCGAAGTATAAGGAACGGTATGAAAGAGAGGTGGCGGCAGGTCGTAAGGCTGCCCGGCTGCTGAGACTAGACAAGGCGGCAGGGGGCGTGCAACGCTTCGCCTGCAAGCACCCCAAGTGGTTTCTCGCCATTGTGTTCGGCATTGTGCTGACCTGTTTGGGACATAACATCTATCGTATGGTAGCAGTGTATCAAATCCACCGGACGGAGGAACGCATGACTGCCACGGAACACCAGGAACAATTATTGAAACAAAGACATAAGACGCATGATGATAACAGACAAGATTAATTTCAAACAGCCGAAGTACGTGCTGCCTGCCATACTCTACCCGTTGCTGCTGATTAGCGGTTATCTGATATTCGACATTTTCGACACGGAACCGGCAGAAACGGGAAATACGCTGCAAACCACGGAGTTCCTGAACCCGGAACTGCCCCAGGCACGTGTGGATAACAACGGAGGCATCGACGGCAAATATGAGAGCATGGTGAAATCATACGGCAGAATACAGGACTTTTCCGCCGTGGAGAACATAGAACGCAACAACAATAAAGATGACAAAGAAGCATACGAATCCAAATATACGGAAGACGACCTCGCCCTGCTCGACACGGAAGCAGACAGGCGGATGGAAGAACTGGAGCGGCTGCGTGAGATGCAGGAACGCTTGCGAAAAAGTGCCGAGAAAGGCGAAGCAATGAACCATGACACCGTTTCCCTACCATCGCTTGATGAGCATGAACGCATCGCCCGAAGCGAGCAACGGCGCAAGGAAGCATTGGCGGAACTGGACAAGGCTCTTGCCGAAGCGAGGTCGCAGGGCCGAAAAGGATTGGAACCTACACCGGATAATACTGACACATCCGTTTACAGACCGGTGACGACAGGAACGGTGACGGACAGAAATGTAGAAGTGAACGGAAACGCCGTGCATGAGCTTGGCGATGACGCGGAGACCGGACAGGTGGTGAAAAAAATCAAGACTTCCTCCGACTACTTCCACACCCTTGCGGAGAACGAGCCGGAACCCAAGCTGATAAAGGCTATCATTGATGAAAACATCAAAGCAGTGGACGGCTCACGGGTACGGCTCCGCCTGCTCGATGATGTGGAAATCAACGAGACAGTAGTGCCCAAAGGCTCGTACCTCTATGCCACGATGAGCGGCTTCGGCAACCAGCGTGTGAAAGGCAGCGTGAAAAGCATACTGGTGGACGATGAACTGGTGAAGGTAAGCCTGTCGCTCTATGATACGGACGGGCTGGAAGGGCTGTACGTGCCGGGCAGCACTTTCCGGGAAACGGCGCAGGACGTGGCTTCCAACGCCATGAACAACACAATGAGCATCAACAACGGCACTTCGGGCAACACTTTCTCCCAATGGGGTATGCAGGCTATACAGAACGCCTACCAACGGACAAGCAACGCTCTATCGAAAGCGGTGAAAAAGAACAAGGCCAAACTGAAGTACGGCACATTCGTGTATCTGGTTAATGGCAGGGAGAAAAGGAAATAAGGTCTTAAACGAGTATAGCATATGATAGAATTACATCGGCTTTGAGAAAGAGAAGGTTTATTATGACATCGCCAACAGGCGCATAATGGAAGCATATACAATAACTAATAATGTAATAAATAGAAAATAAAATGAATGTACGAATTAAAATCTTGAATCTGGTGGCCGGGGTGCTGGCGGTTTGTCCGCTGGCGGCACAGACCACGTATGAGGAAATGGAACAACTGACAGTGAATGAACAGGTGACAACGGTGATAACGGCTACCGAGCCGGTTCGCTTCGTGGATATTTCTACGGATAAGGTTGCCGGAGACCAACCTATCAACAATACAATCCGGCTGAAACCCAAAGAGGCAGGGTACGAGGACGGCGAAGTGCTTGCCATAGTGACCATCGTGACGGAACGCTACCGCACACAGTACGCACTGGTTTATACTACCCGACTAACGGAAGCGGTAACGGACAAAGAGATACACGCGGCAGAGACCACGGCTTACCATAACCCGGCAGTGTCGCTCTCCGTAATAATTCACGATCATCGGATATTTCTTGGTCGCGTCAAAATGAGGAGGGAGATAGAAGCGGCCGTAAATCGTATCCCCTTGGGCAGAGACGAAATTCCAATCTTGCACTTCTCCTAAAGTGACGTCTCTCAAGATCTCTTTGGAGAGATCGATCAAGCAGGAAGAGGCGTCGTTTTTCAAATTATAGGTATAAAGCCTTTGGGAATTGGAAGCGCTTAATCCGAAATAAACCATTTCGAAAGCTTGATTGGCGATGGAGTAATCGGAGATGACATCTTCCTTGGCTTGAAGTTGCTTAATCTTTCCGTTGGACGGGTTTAGACTATACATGCGAACACGGTCCTTGTCTTTCGCCGTGATATAGATTTGTTTATCGAGGGCGTTCCACTCGTAGGAATCGACAGAGGG
>OIHA01000622.1_pt1 | contig 9350 bp, 8 predicted proteins | sample 1582431 | NCBI WGS metagenome assembly OIHA01 (sample SAMN02674792, study PRJEB24791) | human gut metagenome, SKBSTL006 | isolation source: stool | host: Homo sapiens | place: USA | reverse complement strand
GATAAATTCTGCCACGGCTGGGAAGAATCTTTGGATGATTTATTGTAAAGCACCGTTCGATCCCGAAATGACACCTTCCACTACCAGTAACTTCTATCAGGGAGTAGATTACTTTATGCAACCGAGTACACGTAATATTGGCTTCAATGTCAAATTTCAATTTTAAAACCAGTCGATCATGAAAAAGAAAATATTAAATATAGTTTTGGCCGCAGCTGTCACACCTTTCCTGTGCTGCTGTACCGATAATTTTGAGGAGTATAATACCAATCCCTATGAACCCCATTCACTCAATCCGCCCATGCTGTTTGCAACCATGATTACTACCGGAATCAATGTACAGCAGAATGACAATCAGATGATCGATCAAATGGTAGCCGGACCTTTCAGTGGTTATCTTACGATGGCCAACTCATGGGGTGGGTCCAACTTCAATACTTTTAATCAGACGGAATCCTGGAATCAGATTCCTTTCAACACACCCTTTGAAAAATTCTATTCCAATTACTTCAAGTTGGAGACTGCGACAGGTGGAAAAGGCCACTATTGGGCGATGGCAAAACTCCTTCGTGTGAATACAATGTTGCGTGTAACCGATTGTTACGGTCCCATTCCCTACAGCCAGGTGGCCAATGGTAAAACGGCTGTTGCCTACGATAGCCAGGAAGATGTGTATAAACATATGTTTGAAGATCTGGATTATGTAATACAGATGTTGGGTGAATTTGTAGATGAAGTGGGGGGACTGAAACCGTTGGAGGGTTATGATCCGGTCTATAATGGTGATTATAATAAATGGATGCGTTTTGCTAATTCACTTAAACTGCGTTTGGCTGTCCGCATCAGTAATGTGTCCCCCGAACTTGCCCGTACGAAAGCCGAAGAAGCGGTAAAGAGCACCCGCGGACTGATAGATACGAACGATAATAACGCGTATGTCGGTGTAGGTGCCGAGCCCAATCCTCTTTGGCTGGTGGCCTCCAGTTGGGGAGAGATCCGTATCAATGCCACTATAGCCAGTTATATGAAAGGATATTCCGATCCTCGCAGTGCAGTCTATTTCACCACCTCCAAGTTGGGAGGCGATAGCCCGTATATGGGTATGCGGTCAGGGTTGGAAGGAGTGAAGCCGGCAACTTATTCGGGATATTCCATGCCCAATTACGAACAGAAAGACGACATGTTGATGTTTTGTGCGGCTGAAACCGCCTTTTTGCGTGCTGAAGGCGCCCTGCGTGGTTGGGATATGGGAGGTAGTGCCCGTGACTTCTACGAGCAAGGCGTTAAGCTATCATTCGACCAACGGAAAGTGAGCGGGGCAGACGAATATCTGGCCAATGCAGTGGCTGTGCCTGAACCTTTTGTCGATCCGGTAAACCCGGCTAAATGTAATTATACACCGAAAACCAAGATCACGATTGCCTGGAACGAAGGTGCTTCGACGGAAGAGAAACTGGAGCGGATCATTACTCAGAAATGGATTGCTAACTTCCCTCTGGGCTTTGAGGGTTGGGCCGACTATCGGCGCACAGGTTATCCGGAAGTGTTTCCATCTGTCAGCAATTTGAGTAATGGAGTGATCGACACCAATCGGCAATTGCGGCGTTTACCTTTTCCCTTGTCCGAAAAACAGGGAAATTCAGCCAATGTTTCGGCTGCCGTTTCAATGTTGGGTGGTCCGGATACCGGAGCTACCGATCTTTGGTGGGCTAAAAAGAATTGATGTTTAAGCTAATAAAGAGAAAAGAAAATGAAAAAGAGATATTTAAATATAGTAGTTTTTGCATTGTTCGTCAGCATGCTTTGGGGTTGCAGTGACTGGACCAAACCTGAAGCGGAAGACTTTTTTGAAATGCCGGGAAATGATTATTACGAGAATCTGAGAGCATATAAACGTTCGGAGCATTCGGTTGCATTCGGTTGGTTTGGAGGCTGGACGGGTGTCGGGGCTTCGATGGTGGGCAGTCTGATGGGGCTTCCCGATAGTGTGGACTTCGTTTCGATTTGGGGTAACTGGAAAAATCTTGATGAGGCCCGGATGTTGGACAAAAAGAAGGTGAAAGAACAGAAGGGTACACGCGCCTTAATGTGTTTTATCGTGGCTAATGTAGGCGATCAGTTGACTCCGGAAGAGCATAAAGAGAATTATAAGGAGTACTGGGGCTGGAAGGATGGTGATCAGGAAGCTATCGACGGTGCCATCAGAAAATATGCGAATGCTATTTGTGACTCCATTGATAAGTATGGATACGATGGTTTCGACATCGATTATGAACCTAATTATGGTTCTCCCGGAAACTTGGCAAGTTATCCCGAGAATATGCTCACTTTCGTGAAAGCACTGGGAGAAAGAATCGGACCTAAATCGGGTACGGGACGGTTACTTGTGATTGATGGCGAGCCTCAAAGTATTCATCCGGAAACCGGGCCTTACTTTGACTATTTCATTGTGCAGGCATACTCTAACCTTGCGGGTAATTCCGACGCTAATCTTGACAGACGTCTGGCTGGTACGATTGCCAACTTTAAAGGAATACTTCCTCCGGAGAAAGTGGCTAATATGTACATCGTTACGGAGAATTTCGAATCTTATGCTCCGGCAGGAGGAGGTGATTATGTAGATCGTTACGGAAACAAAATGAGAGCACTTGCCGGCATGGCACGCTGGACTCCGACTATTGACGGAAAACAGGTACGGAAGGGTGGAGTAGGCACCTATCACATGGAATATGACTATCCGGGCGACATCGAATATAAGTACCTGCGTGAAGCAATCAGAATAATGAATCCTGCTGTAAAATGACTTTAAAGAATTTGATTATGAAAAGAATAACAATAAAACAATGTTTGCTTGCCTGTTTCGTTCTGCCGATGATCCTGGCAGGATGCAACGATGCCGATTACCAGGTTATCGACAATGCGATTTATTTGAATGAAGCATCCGAGAATGGTTCGGCAAAGGTTACCGTTGATCCTGAAAATGTAACAACAACTACTCTGACCGTACGTGTGGGACAGCCTGTAACCGAAAATGTGACTGCTGTCCTGACGGTAGATCCTTCTATTCTTAAAGAGTACAATGAAGCTAATGAAACTTCGTACGAAGTCCTTCCCGAGCAGTATTTTACTTATGACAAAGAGATAAAGATAGCGGCAGGCGATGTTAGCGCAATCCCCAGTGAGTTTAGAGTGAAACCTTATTCAAACGAAAACGGAGAATTGTATGCTATTCCGGTATCTCTCACAGAAATTCAGGGGCCGGTGTCCACAATCGGGCTTTCGTCGAAGTTTATCATTTTGCTGGATAAGCCGCTGATACAGTCTGTACCGTTTATGAATACGACCAATGCCGTGAAGCCCGCCAAGGACGAATTGTGGGGAGTGACAACCAATGAATGGTCACTCGAGGCTTGGGTACAGATGGACGGATTCGATATTAATAATCAGGCTATATTTAATTCGGGCAGCAGCGACCACGAGGTTTATATCCGTTTCGGTGACGCTATGATCCCTTATAATTCATTACAGGTGAAGACACTTGGAAGTCAGGTCAATACGGTGACTTTGTTTGAGAAGAATAAGTGGTATCATCTGGCCTTCGTTTATAATTCTTCCGGGTTATTGTCGATTTATATCAACGGAGTGCTCGACGTGACTCTGCAGACAAAGGGTGGCCCGGTTAGATTCGACAAGATGAACATGGTTTCGAGCGGTAGTTACTTCCGCAACAATTGTCAGATGGCCCAGGTGCGTCTTTGGAAGAGCGCAATCAGCCAGACGCAAATTCAGTCCAACATGTATTTTGCCGTGAAGCCCGCCGATCCGAACCTGATAGGCTATTGGAAAATGGATGAAGGTAAGGGAAATGCCTTTGTCGACTGTACCGGACACGGATACGATTTGGTGGCAGGAGGAACTCTTGTCTGGAAAGAGCATGTTCGTTTTGATAAGCAATAACTATGTAAAAAGAAGATAAGATATGAATAGACATTTGAATTTTGTGACCTTAATCTGCCTGATAACAGGCTTTGTATCGTTGGCTTCGTGCAGCAACGATGATGATGAAATGGACAAATATCAAAAGATATATATCAGAACGGGAGTTGCACCGGGGGCCGAAATGGGTGCTGCGGTAGTGGTGGATTGTGTGAGCAATTCCTCTACTGCCGACCGTTCTGATTTTGAAATACAATTGTGTGCCGTACAGCCGGTTACGCGGGATGTCACTGCCGCTTTGGGAGTAGATACGCTGAAAGTGGATACTTACAATTCTGCCAATAAGACGAAATGTAAGTTGTTGCCCCAAGATAATTATACCATTGAAACAAGTGAAGTTGTCTTAAAAACGGGACAGACAGTGGCCGATTCATCTTTTCAGGTCGTTTTGAAGAATATAGAAAAGTTGACTAATCCTGACGGATATGTGCTTCCCGTGGCGCTTAAAGGAGTTACGGGCATGGACGAACAGGCTGTCAGTACATCTATGAAGACGGTTTATATCCGGATTTATACCAGCGTGCTTTATACCAGTTATACGAAACCCGGGAATTGGTCCGCTGTAGATCGAAGTGCGTGGAGTGTAAGTTGCAGCAATGTTTATGCCGATGATGATGCCAAATATGGTGCACATCTGGCTATTGACGGTGAGATAAATACTACTTGGTTTACATGGGGAGTGGCTAATGCCGGAGAGTGTTGGTGGAATACGGTACTGGACCGGCCTGTTACCTTAACCGGATTTTCGGTCACTAAACAGAGTGCCTACGGATCGGGTTATAATCTGAGAAGTGCTGAGATTAAGGTTCGGAAAGAGGTTGAAACCGAGTGGGTTACTTACCCGAGAGTCTTGACTTTCAGAAATTTTAAAGGGGCTGATCCGCAATATGCGGCCATCGAACCACCTATCCCGAATGTAAAGGAATTCAGAATAAACTGTCTGACTCCGGATAATTATACCGGGTTTGCTGAGATAAATTTATATGTGAAGCAATAGAGGTGTTTAGATTGTAGATAAGGGGGCGAGAGGCATCGGGGATGAAAGTCTTCGGTGCTTCTTTGCGTGTGTCGTATTGATAAAGTTTAATAAAAAAAGGGTGATAGAGGTTAGTAGTTTTCCCGGGTGAGTTGTATTATTAAATAATGAAAGCAACTTCTTGTCGTAATCTTGGGTTATGTTTTTAATATCCCCTATCTTTGCTTACTGGAATTGTTAACCGATGGAATTATTATAAAAAACTAACTGATGAATAAAAAGCCGATAAGCCCTGTATGTTGGGTGCCTACTGTTTACTTTGCTATGGGATTGCCGTTTGTGGCCCTTTCGATGGTTTCTGTCCTTATGTTTTCCGATATGGAAGTGTCGAATGCACAGATTGCTTTCTGGACTTCTCTTATTATGCTTCCCTGGACATTGAAGCCTTTATGGAGTCCGTTTCTGGAAATGTTTAAAACGAAAAAGTACTTTGTTGTCGCTACGGAAATCATTACCGGACTGGCATTTGCATTGGTAGCACTTTCGCTGCCGCTGCCCGACTTTTTTCGTTATGCCATCGCTCTGATGGGGATCATTGCTCTCAGTGGTGCGACTCATGACATTGCGGGTGACGGAGTATACCTGACTGAACTGACTGCTACCCAGCAAGCCAAGTATATCGGTTGGCAGGGAGCTTTTTATAATCTGGCCAAGATACTTGCCAACGGAGGCTTGGTTTGGTTGGCAGGTATGCTGAAGGATGAATTTGGAGTGGTACATGCCTGGATGATTGTCATGTTGATGTGTGCGGGTATTATGATTCTGATCGGTCTTTACCACATCCGGATTTTGCCTTCGGGAGGAGGCGCTTCCGGTGAAGTGAATACGATGAGTGACGCATTGAATATGCTTTGGGAAGTCATCCGCTCTTTTTTCCAAAAAAAACATATTGCTTTCTACATTGTCTTTATCATTTTGTACCGGTTTGCCGAAGGATATGCCATCAAGATTGTACCGTTGTTCCTGAAAGCGTCGGTTGCGGATGGTGGATTGGGACTCAGCACTCAGGATATCGGACTGGTATATGGTACGTTCGGAGCGGGAGCTTTTATTCTCGGTTCGCTTTTGGCCGGTTATTACATTTCGGCTTTCGGACTTCGGAAGACTTTGTTTTCTTTATGTTGCGCTTTTAATATTCCGTTCTTGGTATATTTCCTGTTAGCCCTTTACCAGCCTTCCGATCTATGGATTATTGGTATGGCCATTGTGTCTGAATACTTGGGTTACGGGTTTGGTTTTGTCGGATTGATGCTCTTTATGATGCAGCAAGTGGCTCCCGGCAAACATCAGATGGCACATTATGCTTTTGCTACCGGTATTATGAATCTGGGGGTGATGCTTCCCGGAATGATGAGCGGATACCTGAGCGATTGGCTGGGTTATCGCGATTTCTTTATCTGGGTACTTATCGCTACCATACCGGCTTTTATCGTGACTTGGCTGGTACCTTTCACATATCCGGACGGAAAGAAGAAATAAAAAGAGATTTTCAATATAAACAAGATATATACATAATATTAATTTAATCGAATCATGGAAGAAATTAAAATTGCAGGTGCTGCTTTGCCGGCTATGCCTTGGGAAGAACGTCCGGCAGGATGTAAAGATGTAGTGTGGCGTTGTTCGGCCAATCCGATTATTCCGCGCGACTTGCTCCCTACTTCAAACAGTATATTCAACAGTGCCGTAGTTCCGTTTAAGGATGGCTATGCAGGGGTGTTCCGTTGTGATGATACTAATCGTCGCATGCGTTTGCATGTGGGATTCAGCAAGGATGCTGTTCATTGGGATATCAACGAAGAACCGTTAAAGTTTCAATGTGATGATGCTGAGGTTGGAACCTGGGTCTATGGATATGACCCACGGGTTTGCTTTATCGAAGACCGCTACTATGTGACCTGGTGTAATGGCTATCATGGTCCTACTATCGGTGTGGCCTACACCTATGATTTTGTTACTTTTCACCAGTTGGAGAATGCCTTTATTCCTTTCAATCGGAATGGAGTCTTGTTCCCTCGTAAGATAAACGGTCGTTTTGCGATGTTGAGCCGCCCGAGTGATAATGGGCATACTCCTTTTGGAGATATTTTCTATAGCGAGTCTCCCGATATGGAGTTTTGGGGACGTCATCGTCATGTTATGTCGCCGGCTCCGTTCGAAGACAGTGCCTGGCAGTGTACCAAGATCGGTGCAGGGCCTATCCCGATTGAAACCTCGGAAGGCTGGTTGCTGATCTATCATGGTGTATTGGCTTCCTGCAACGGTTTTGTGTATAGTTTTGGTTCGGCACTGCTTGACATCGATCAACCCTGGAAAGTAAAATTCCGTTCGGGGCCTTATCTGATTTCACCTCAGAAGGATTACGAATGTATGGGTGATGTGCCTAATGTCTGTTTCCCATGCGCGGCGCTTCATGATTCGGAGACCGGACGGATTGCCATCTATTATGGGTGTGCGGATACAGTGACCGGGCTCGCATTCGGATACATTCCGGAGATTATTGAATTTACCAAACGTACAAGTATCATCTGAATCGAATAAAACAGAAAGGGTGTAGCTATCCCGCCGGGATGGCTACACCCTTTTGCTTGTATGGCTACACCTTTTCGGTCAGATGGCTACACCCTTTCGGCTGTTATCCGTTGTATGCAGTCAGCATCCAAACCATCTTTTCCTGTTCTTTCAGATAGCCTGTCATCAGGTCGGCAGTAACGTCGTCGCCTGCTTCATTAGCCAGTTCAATGATCTTTCTCTCCTCACCAATGAGGTATCCGTAAGTTTCAAGAATATTGCTGACCGCATCGCTGCCGCAAGCCACGTCAGATACTTCTTTGATCTTTGCAACTTTCAGGTATTCGCTGAACTTGTTTTCGGGTACACCACCCAGCATCAGGATACGTTCTGCGATTTCGTCCACTTTTTCGGCAGTGTCATCATACATCTTTTCGAATTGGCTGTGAAGTACGAAGAAGTCATGCCCTTTGATATTCCAGTGGAAACCGCGGAGGTTGGTGTAATATACTTGGAAGTCTGCCAGTAATTGTTGCAAAGATGCTACTACGTTGTTTGCTCCCGATTCGTTCAATTTGATAAATTCTAAAGTTTTCATATTCTATTTGTTTTTAATGATTTATATTCGTTTTCTTTTTTCTGTACTGCAAAGATAAGGCGGAAAATGCTTGTTGTCAAACTGATAATTTCTATCTTTGCATAGAAGAAATCTATAACTTAATCATATTTGATAGATGACGATACAACAATTAGAATATATATTGGCGGTTGACCAGTTCCGTCATTTTGCCAGAGCGGCGGAATATTGCCGCGTGACGCAGCCCACGCTGAGTGCTATGATCCAGAAACTGGAAGATGAGCTGGGAGTGAAGTTGTTTGACCGTACGGTGCAGCCGGTCTGTCCCACAGCGATTGGAGAAAAGATCATTGATCAGGCACGTGTCATTCTGGCACAGACAGCGCAGGTGAAAGAAATAATCAGTGAAGAGAAACAGTCACTGGCAGGCGTGTTCCATTTGGGGGTATTGCCTACCATAGCACCTTATTTACTTCCCCGCTTCTTCCCCCAACTGATGGAAAAGTATCCGGAACTGGATATACGTGTCACAGAAATGAAAACACAGAATATCCAGCAGGCATTGCATGCCGGAGATATTGATGCCGCAATTATAGCCAGCAAATTGGAAGACACTTTCCTGAAAGAAGAAACACTTTTCTATGAAACATTCTTCGGATATGTATCCTGCAAAGAACCTCTGTTCAAGCACGACGTGATACGCACTTCCGATATAACGGGCGAACGTCTCTGGTTATTGGACGAAGGGCATTGCTTCCGTGACCAGCTTGTACGTTTCTGCCAGATGGAAACGGTCAAAGTCAATCAGATGGCCTACCATCTGGGAAGTATGGAAACCTTTATGCGTATGGTAGAAAGCGGAAAAGGAATCACCTTCATTCCCGAACTGGCTGTTTCGCAACTGAACGAAGAACAAAAGAAACTGGTACGTCCGTTTGCCATTCCCCGTCCTACACGGCAGATAGTGCTTGCGACCAATAGGGATTTTATCCGTCATAGCCTGCTCAATGTACTCAAAGAAGAGATACTGGCAGCAGTACCCAAAGAAATGCAATCCCTGCAATCCATTCAGTACTTGCTGTAATATTGTTTATTCCTGCGTACTGCTTCCGGCTGTATGGCGTTTCAACCATCGCCCTATTTCAGCTCCCTTAAAATAGATAATGAGGGAGCTGACTATGATAATCATTCCTGCAACGGTACTGAATGTCGGATACTCTCCCGGGAGCA
>OIHA01000603.1_pt1 | contig 9666 bp, 6 predicted proteins | sample 1582431 | NCBI WGS metagenome assembly OIHA01 (sample SAMN02674792, study PRJEB24791) | human gut metagenome, SKBSTL006 | isolation source: stool | host: Homo sapiens | place: USA | reverse complement strand
AGAATCCCGGGGTTGGGTCATCAAACTGTCGATGACGCTTGCCTGGGCACGCAATAAAGGCAGGAACAGGAATAAAATGAATATACGTAATTTCAAAACTTTTCTCTCTATTTTAGTTTACAGAGCAACAAAGATACAACATCTATGTTTGGGCTAATCGGGAACAAAGGGTAGATTTATTATTGTTTAACAGTCGGACAGGTTTATTAGTAAGGGAAAAATTATGAGGACTAACTGTTTCGGTACGCAGCCGCGAAGCCTTACTTGTCAAAATTGTAACTATGTGAAGACCGACTGTTTGGAGTAAACAGGGAGATAAGCAAGGGAATGTGATGTATTATATTGATAATCAGTAAGTAATAACCGTGATTTGTGTGATACGGAAAGGGCGGTTTAACACTGCGTTAAACCGCCCTTTCTGCGTGCAGGAATGCCCTGGTCTGTATACAAAGAACGGCGTTTCCTCTTTTTGATAGTCTTCCTTGCCGGACAGGACTGTTAAATCTTAACATTTCCGTACCGCCTATGCCAATGAAGCTACTTTTCTCGCAGCCATAAACAGTAACACTACACTTGCGATAATGATTGATTTCGGGTCGGGACTTGTTGTTCCATGATTAATCATGCCGATGAATACTTCCCGAATCGTTCCCCATGCAGCTTCCGGTCCACCTAAGGAGACGAAAAGTACGGCTCCCACAGCCATGACGAAGGCGTTCCAAATGCGTGCCAGCCGATTGCTGCGGTCGGGTAGGTGGTGCATGACACGGCGGCTGAATCCCCTGTCCGCTATCTCCTGCCTGTTTTCGGTAAAGAAGTCGCGCAAGAGTTTATCATTGTCTATTTCTGTCATAACCATTTTGTTTTAAGTACGTTGCTAATTTATCTTTTCCACGCGACAGGTGGCTTTTCACCGTTCCTGCCGGTATTCCGGTAATACCTGCGATCTTGTCAATGCTTAAATCTTCCATATAAAACAAGGTGATGCAGGTTCGTTCCACGTCTTTTAGCGTTTTGAGCGACTGGTAGACATCCATTTTCTGCCCGACGTTTTCTTGTTCGGTACTGTTAATGGCATCTATTTCCGTTGTGTCCAAGCCGGCCATTTCTTTCCGGCTGCGAATATAATCATAAAAAACATTATAGGCAATGCGGTAGAGCCACGTTGAGAAACTCGACAGATTGTGGAAAGAAGAGAGATTGGTATATGCCTTGATGAATGTATCCTGCGCCAAATCGTCACTCAATTCGCTGTCGCCGCAAGTCAGGTTGAGAAAGAACCGCCGCACGGGCGACTGGTATTTCTTCACTAACTGGTCGAAGGCCCTAGTGTTTTTGAACACTACGACCTGTGCGACTAGCGATATATCGTTGATTTGGCTCATTTATTTTCGTCGCTCTTTTCTCCGTTTCTTTCTTCCTGCTGCGTTGCCGAAGGGGCGGCTGCATCGAAATTGTTTCCGGTGGGGGGATCGTTTCGGGTACCGAAATTGTTTCCGGCAGCAGAATTGTTCCGGGTGTCGATGTCTCTTTTCCGGGAAACGTTCATCCGGAAAGGATCAATATCATCTGTTTTCTGTTGTTTGCTGCCTATTATCCATTGGCCGATGCCCATAAACATGATAAGCAGTCCGATTGCTCCGATTCCGAACTCTCCGGTGATCGCCCAGAGGAAGATGAAAAGTCCGATCCCTGTAAAGGTGTTTTTGATGCCTTGTGAGCGTTGGTCGGCCGGCCGGTTTTCGCGGATAAAGTTTTCCGGCAGCGGTTGTCCGGCTGCAATGGCCTGTTCGGCAAGGCGGTAACGGGCTTTCCGGTTCTTGTAGCGGAAGAAAAAGATTACAAACAAGATAAATACGGGCAGTCCGAAGACGGCGACGATTGCGATAATAGAGATCAGGATCCCTCCGCTGATCGTGTCGCTGAGGTTGCCGAAGGGAAGGTCGTTGTCATCCGATTCGAAGGTAAAACCAACTTTTCCGTGGCTGCTTCCGGAGGAGCTGACACTGTTTGCGTCCTTGCCCGCCGTTGTATCTACGCCGATCACCGTCACTGTTGTGTTGGATTCATCCGCCTTGGTGTCTGTCTTTTTCGAAAGGGTCACTTTCACATTTTCGGTAGAATCCTTCTCAATGCTACTCTGTTTTTGTGCATTAATTACTGTCGAAGTGGTGAATGCGAGCAATAATGCTATTAGAATTTGTTTCATATTTGTTATTTTTTAATTTGTTTCTTTGTCTGTTAGACGCAGTTAGTATCCGAGAAAGTTGCAAAGAGACGAAATATTTTTGATATTTGCGCAAATTAATAAATGAAAATGAATTTACCCGCTTCTTTTACAGAATATACCCGCGCTTTGTTGGGCGTCGAAGAATACGAAAAACTGGTTTCCGCCTTGCAGCAGGAACCTCCTGTGAGCATTAGGCTGAATCGGTTGAAAGTTCATCGGTTGAAAGTGGAAAATGCTCTATCGGTTCAACCTCCCTGGTCTTCGGAGGGAATCTACCTCGACGAACGGCTCACTTTTACATTCGACCCGTTGTTTCATGCAGGGTGTTATTATGTGCAGGAGGCTTCTTCGATGTTCGTGGAACAGGTGCTCCGGCAGCATGTCACGAAGCCGGTGGTGATGCTCGACCTTTGTGCCGCTCCGGGAGGGAAATCGACCCATGCTCGTAGTGTGTTGCCCGAAGGTAGTTTGCTGGTTGCCAACGAGGTAATCCGGAACCGGTCGCAGATTTTGGCGGAGAACCTGACGAAATGGGGACATCCGGATGTGGTGGTTACGAATAACGACCCGGCTGATTTTTCGGCTTTGCCTTCTTTCTTTGACGTTATTCTGACAGATGTGCCTTGCTCCGGCGAAGGGATGTTCCGTAAAGATCCGGTGGCCGTTGAAGAATGGAGTCCGGAGAATGTGGAAATTTGCTGGCAACGGCAACGGAGGATTATTGCGGACGTTTGGCCGAGTCTGAAACCCGGAGGCATTCTTATATACAGTACCTGTACATATAACACGAAAGAGGACGAAGAAAATGTCCGTTGGATTCTGCAGGAATTTGGGGCGGAATCGTTGGCGGTAGATATTCGGGAAGAGTGGAATATCACAGGAAATCTGCTGTGCGGCGAATCGGCTTCCGTATATCACTTTTTCCCGCATAAGACGAAGGGTGAAGGCTTTTTCTTGTCCGTACTCCGCAAACCGGAAACGGCAGGGGAGGACAGTTATGCCGATTATTATTCGTTTCCGAAAGGAAAATCCGCCGGGAAAAAAGGTAAGAAAGGTGGGGGAGCCTCTTCTTCGCCTGTCTCCAAGGAAAACATGGCAACGGCCGGAAAATGGCTGCATGATGAGTGTGCCGGAAAGTACGTCTTGTCGGCAGAAGGTGCTGAAATACACGCGTTTCCTCAGCAATGCGTAGCCGAACTGGCTGCCATGAAACAACATTTGCGGGTGGTGCAGGCAGGCGTTTCGGTTGGCGAGGTGAAAGGAAAAGATCTGATTCCCGCCCATGCCTTGGCCATGAGTGCCCTTCTTCTGCGGCAGGATGTTTTTGCAACCGAGGCGGTGAGTTATGAACAAGCAATCGCTTATTTGCGGAAAGAGGCTGTCACTTTGCCGGCGACAGCCCCTCGCGGGTATGTTTTGCTCACTTATCGAAATATTCCTCTGGGTTTTGTGAAGAATATCGGCAACCGGGCTAATAATCTTTATCCGCAGGAATGGCGTATCCGTAGCGGGTATTTGCCGGAAAAGATCCGCGTGTTGTAAAGGCCGGATAAGGCCTACAACTTACTTTTGTAAATCCGTGCCATTGCTTTCTGATATTGGTTTTCGAGTTGCAGATAGTTCTGGTGGCTCTGGTAGATGACAGATACTTCTACGAAATACTCTATCATGCTGATTTGTCCTCCGGTGAGTGCCTGTTTCAGCAATGCCAAGTCCTGTTGCGACCGGAACGTCTTTTTATATTCTTCCATGGAGTTATGCAGTGCTTTGGCTTCACGATAGAGCTGTGACAATTCGGATTCAACTTGCAACGTGGCATTTTCTTTTTGCAGGTCGATGTTCAAAGCTTGTGCTTTCGCAATCTTCACCTTGTTCCGGTTTTCGAAAAGAGGGAAAGAGAAGCCGACTACTACCCCGTTGAAAGGTGTGCCCGTTTCTGTGTTCCGGCGATATCCCAGTTCCAGTTTCGGCAACCACTGCGATTTGTTGACCGCTATTTGTTTCCGGGCAACGAGGCTTTCGTTGCCGAGCGCCATGAGGGTACGGTCGGCAGAGAGCACTTCCGATTTCAAGATCTGGTAATCGGAGGGAAAAGGAGTGAGGGGATACCGGCTTTCTTCAAAGACCACCGGGATATTGCCGTTCAGCGTATTCAGTTCCTGCATTTTGTTGCGGAGCGCCGTTTCGTTGAGTGAGGCTTCTGTGCGGACGTTCAGTAATTCCAGATTGATTTTGTTCGTCTCGAGGGCGTTGGCGTCTCCGGTTTGGAGACGTTTGGCATACATTTCAGCGAGTACTTCCGCGTTGCGGAGCCTTTCTTCGAGAATTTGTTTCTGCTGGCGGAGCATGATAATGTCCAGACAGACTTCTTTCGCCTGCAACAGTTTGTCCTGACGGAATACGTCCGCCTGGCTGTCGTAAGCCCCTGCCTTCAACCGGTTCAGTTTATTGCGCGTGGCATACAGGCTGGGGAAGTCGAAACTCTGCGAAACGACGAGTTCGCCGATTGTTTCGTTTTTGTCCTTTGCTCCCCAGAGGTGAGCGTAGGACAAGGTAGGATCGGGCAGGTTGTTGTCCGTTTTGGATTCCAGTTTCTGCGAGGTAATCAGTTGGGCGTTCGCCTGCAACTCCTTGTTGTTCGTTTCTATATTTTTTAATACCTGTTCTATGCTGTTCTGTGCCTGCACACCCCCCGTCAGGGTGAAGAGTGCAGTGGCAGCAAAAGAACTTATAATGATAATCCGTTTCATACTTTTTCTTTTATTTGTTTCTTCTATTACGTCTGGCTGATGATTAGCAGGGTGTCGCGAGGGATTCTTGCTCCGGTGCAGCGTCGGTAGGCCGGCGGTGCATCATCAGGTAAACAATCGGAACGATGAAACCGTTCAGGAACGTAGAGGTTAAAAGTCCGCCCAAGATAACTTTGGCCATTGGACTTTGAATTTCGTTTCCGGGCAAGTCGCCGCCGAGCGCCAGCGGGATCAGTGCCAGTGCCGACGAAAGCGCTGTCATAAGAATCGGGTTCAGACGGTCGAGCGAGCCTTGCATGACACTGTCGTATACATTCAGTCCTTCCTCTTTTTGGAGGTGGTTATAGTGGCTGATAAGCAACATACCGTTTCTGGTCGCAATGCCGAACAGGGAGATAAACCCGATAATTGCCGGAATGCTGACCTCACCCGTCGTGATGACCAGTGCGAAAACACCGCCGATCAGTGCAAGCGGCAGGTTCAACAAGATAACGCCGGATTCCTTCACGCTGCGGAACTCGTTGTAAAGCAGCAGGAAGATGACAACAATGCTGATGAATGACGTCAGCGCCAATGTCCGGCTGGCGGCTTGTTCGCTTTCAAACTGTCCGCCGTATTCGATGTGATAGCCTTCGGGGAGCTGTATAGACGTATCGATACGCTTTTGGATGTCGTTTACCACACTTCGGAGGTCACGGTCCGCCACGTTGGCGGAAATCACGATTTTGCGCTTCACGTTTTCGCGGTTGATCGTGTTCGGTCCCATGGCCGAAACCACTTCCGCCACGTAGTTCAGAGGCACTTTGCGGCCGTCGTTGGTGTCTACCATTAAGTTGCGGATTTTCTCCATTTCGTCCCGTGCGTCATCCTTCACTTTTACGATGAGGTCGAAGCTCTTTCCCTGTTCATAAACCTGCGAGATCACTTTTCCTGCAAGGGCAACGTTGACATATTCCGAGAATTCCGGCAAGGTAATCCCGAACTTGGCAAGCATCTCCTGTTTCGGTTGAATCTTCAATTGCGGACGCTCGATCTGCTGCTCCACGTTGAGGTCGGCAATGCCCGGTATATCTCCGATAGCGTCCTTTATCCGGTTGCCGAGTGAGAACATCTTGTTCAAGTCGTCGCCGAAAAGTTTGATGGCGATGTTTGCCTTTGTACCGGACAACATGGCATCGATTCGGTGGCTGATAGGCTGACCGATTTCTATATTTGCACCGGTGATCGTTCCTAGTTTCTCGCGCACTTCGGCAACGAGCTCGTTGCGCGGACGGTCTTTCAGCTCGAACGGAGCTTCGATTTCCGAGACGTTCACGCCAAGCGCGTGCTCGTCCAGTTCGGCACGTCCCGTCTTGCGGGCTACCGTCTGTATCTCTGGAATTGTCAGCAGCAGTTCCTCGGCACGATGTCCCATTTTGTTGCTTTCTTCCAACGAAATGCCCGGCAGCGAACTGATGTTGATTGTGAACGAGCCCTCATTGAAAGAAGGCAGGAAGCTGCGTCCGAGAGTGAAGAACACACCGAGAGCGACCACAAACAGTCCGATTGTACTTCCCAAAGTCACCCGTTTGTGGGCCAGTACCCAAGTCAGTGCCTTCCCGTAAATCCCTTTCATCCAACGGGCTACGAATGACTCTTTCAGTTCTTTGTTCGTCTTGTTACTGCCCAGCAGATACGAGCAAAGTACCGGGGTCAGCGTCAGCGCAACAACCGTCGAAGCGAACAACGCCACGATAAACGCAATGCCCAGCGGGACCAACATTCTTCCTTCCATTCCGCTCAGGAAGAACAGGGGGACAAAACTGACTACAATAATCAACGTCGAATTAAGGATAGGCATACGAACTTCCTTCGAGGCGTTGAATACCACCTCCAGTGTACTGAGCCGTTCGGCCTCCGGTTTCTGCCGGTTCTCCCGCAGGCGCTTGTACACGTTTTCGACGTCCACGATCGCGTCGTCCACCAGTGAACCGATAGCAATGGCCATACCACCGAGACTCATTGTGTTGATAGTCAATCCCATATAGTGCAGCGTAAGAATGGAGACGAGCAGTGAGATAGGCAGTGTCACCAGCGAGATCACCGTTGTACGTACATTTGCCAGGAACAGGAACAAGACGATCACCACGAAAATACCGCCTTCAAAAAGCGACTTCTTCACGTTGCCGATCGAACTTTCGATGAAACGGCTTTGGCGGAAAATATCAGTAGACACTTTCACGTCGGCAGGCAGGTTCTTTTGGAGGTCTTTCAGAGAGGCTTCCAGTTTGTCGGTCAGTTCGAGGGTACTAGTGGCAGGCTGTTTGGTGACTGTCATTAGTACGGCAGGTTTGCCGCGTTCGGAAGCGGTTCCCAGTTTCGGAGCTTTGGGGCCGATTTTCACGTCGGCGATGTCCTCCAGTGTGACGGGGAAAGTGTTTACTGTTTTTACGACTGCTTTGCCTAGCTCCTCGACCTTCGGAGTAGAAAGTACCCCACGCACGATATATTCATTTCCGAACTCGTAAAGTACGCCACCGTTGGCGTTTAAGTTCATGTCTTGGGTGACAGCCATTATTTCACCCATTGAAACGCTGTAGTGGCGCATCCGTTCCGGGTCCAGTTGAATCTGGTATTCTTTGATGTCTCCGCCCAACACGGCTACTTGTGCCACCCCTCCGGTGGACAGCAGGCGCGGGCGAATCGTCCAGTCCGCAATCGTGCGGAGGTCGAGCATGGAGGTCGAGTCGGCGGTCAGACCGACAATCAGCATTTCGCCCAGGATAGAAGATTGCGGGCCCAGCGTCGGCTTGCCCACGTTGACGGGGAGGGATTCACTGACTACCGCCAGTTTCTCGCTGACAATCTGGCGGGCGAGGTAGATGTCTGTTCCCCAGTCAAATTCCACCCAGACAACGGAGAAGCCGTTGGTGGACGAAGAACGGACACGGCGTACACCGGTAGCACCGTTTACGGCTGTTTCGACAGGAAAGGTAACGAGTTGTTCCACTTCCTCGGCTGCCATACCGTTGGCTTCGGTCATGATAACCACCGTCGGGGCGTTGAGGTCGGGGAAGACGTCAACTTCGGTATTCATGGCAGTGTAGGTACCCGCGATGAGCAGGAGGAAAGCCGCGCAGAGTACGACCAACCTGTTATGCAGGGAGTAATGTATAATTTTGTTAAGCATGATAATTCATCAATTGAGTGATAAAAAATGAGATAGATGCACCGCAAAGCAATCCGGCTGCGGCGCCTTGCCGCTTAGTGTTCGTGGCTGTGTGCGGGAATTGCGTTGCTGGCGCTTGCCAGACGAACCTGATAAGCTCTTTCCGTCACTACGCGGTCGCCCGGTTTTATTCCGGTGAGGATTTGCACATTTTTGCCGTTGTCGGCGCCTAAAGTCACTTCTTGCTTTTTGTATCCCTCTTCGTCAAGTTGCAGATATACAAAGTAGATTCCCTGTTCCTCGGTCAGTGCCGTGCGGGGAAGGGAAAGGACATTCTCCAGTTGGGAGGAAAGCAGGTAGACCTCTACGAACGAACCGGCTATGATGTCGCCTTTGTTGTCAAATTCAAAAGTTACGGGGACATAGAAAGAGTTGTCTCCCGCTGTTTTGCCGAACGAGAGAAGCCGGCCGTTCAATGCTCCCAATTCATATACCTTATTATTATATGGTGTCCGGAAATTGGCGGAATTAATTGTACGGAGATACGGGTAATACTTTTCCGACACTTCGGCACGGAGGAACAGGCGGCGGTTCTGTGTCACGCTGACCAATGGCTGGCCAATTGTGACATAATCCCCTTCTTTCACCAGAATACTTTTCACGTAGCCGGCGATAGGAGCGGTAATGTTCTGTCCGATTGCCGAATGGTTCTTTGCGAGCGCCTCATAGCTGATGCGGGCATTCTCGTAATTCTGCTCTGCCTGTGCAAAATCCTTGTCGGATACGATTTTGTTTTTGACAAGCGCTTTCATCCGTTCGTATTCTTTCTTCGACACTTCGTAAGCGATGCGGGCACGTTGCACCGGGTCGCCGTCTGCGATGTTGTGCGAGGAAATGGTCACTAGCGGAGTGCCGCTGCCTACACTCATGCCTTCCGTCACCTTTCCGCGGAATGAGACAACACCTGCCACAGTGGCTACCGCGACGGATTCGTCGCCTTGTGCAGCCAATACCTGTCCGCTGGTCTTGATTACTTGTTGGAAAGGGGCGGGTTCTACAATGCTTACTTTTACTCCGGCAGCATCGGCTTTCGCTTTCGGGAGGATGATTTCGTCGCTGTGGGCGGCTTCGGCAGTTTCATCGTGTCCGGCAGCAGTGCCTTGGTGATTGTCGGCCGCATCATGTTTATGATCGCCGTTGCATTCTCCTTCTGTTCCATGGGTGTGTCCTTCCGCTTCATGGTCGTGACCTTCCGCTTCATGGTTGTGTTCATCGTTGTTGTGTGTGACGGTACTATGGCCATGTCCTTCATGACCTTGTATATTCTTGTTATTGCAGGCTCCTAAAGCGAATAAGCCCAGGATTCCCATAAAAATAAGTTTTTTCATAAATGATATTTTCCTACTAAAATTTACTGTTTTTACGTTACAAAGATAGGGTGACGCGGATGCAACAAGTTTGCATTCACGTTGGTCTTACGCGAAAACAGAATAGGGAGGGGCGCGGAGAGAGGTGGTACGAGATCGGAAGAGCACACG
>OIHA01000596.1_pt1 | contig 9791 bp, 7 predicted proteins | sample 1582431 | NCBI WGS metagenome assembly OIHA01 (sample SAMN02674792, study PRJEB24791) | human gut metagenome, SKBSTL006 | isolation source: stool | host: Homo sapiens | place: USA | reverse complement strand
TCTTTCTTCCGGAATCTGAGGGACGAGTTTGCCTTGGATTGCTTCTTGAAGAATGGATTTTCTAAGCCTATTATGAATGCTATCGTTTAGTTGATTTAATTCTTCTTGAGATTTTTCGTATTTGACAGCGATTGGCATAATTGCTTCTATTTGAGAAATAATACGCTTTTGCTCGTTAATTGAAGGAGTAGGGATAAGAATATTGTGCAATGCCCCAGATGATAATCCTTGGATTCCAATTCCTTTGCCACCGATATAACCTATGCCCTTGTATAAATACATTACATAGTAGAAAAATCGTGTACACAATGGGATGTAAGACCGCAGTTTATGAATATGATTTTGAATCCTAATGTTATAGTCATAATTCCATATTGCACTTCTTCCAATATCTCCACCCTCGCATACCAATAAGTCGCCTTTAGTAGCTGTACATTTTCCCAATTCCTCTTCAGTAAAATACATTTCTTTTAAGGAAGATAATTCAAATCTATCCCAATAGAGATTCGATGTAGTAATATATGTGTATAAATTTCCTTTTCTATTAGTGCCGTTCAAAGCCTTTCCTGTGCAATGTGAGAAAATATATCCTAATCTACACCATTCCCAAGTAGCAGGTATTTCAAACGGAATCTCCTCGTCAATGCACTTCACCTCCCCAGTAGCGAGAAACTTCTCATAATAGGAATTGTCCTCACCACGGTAAATGATTGATTCGTTTTTGTCTTTCTTGATTTTCTTTTCCTTAATTAGTTTTTCTTTTTCTACTCTGATGCGTTCAAGAAGCATAGATGCAGGTTCGTCATTAGGATCTTGCGGTACAAGTTTCCCCTGTATCGCCCACTGAAGTATGCTGTTTTTTAATTGCTTTCCGTTCATTTTTTAATCCTCTGCTTGTACTCTATATGAGAAATACTTTGAGTCTATTTTTACTCCATTTTTAAGTTTGGAATCCATCTCCTTATTCATTGTTGGGAGGAAAGAAAAATAATTCTGAATAGCAGACATAATACCTGCATTGCAACTCTTGTTTTTTACCCAATTTTGAGGAATGAAACTTTTATTATTCTGCTCGCAATTGTTTTTTTCTGCCGAAATAGCACTGTTTAAACAGTTTGCCGCAATATTAATTATGCTGTCAACAAGATTGTTTTCAGAAGCAACTTTTAAGCACTCACTCGGTGATGGTACATTTGTTTGATTGTTACATTTAGCAAAAACCATTGATATGGCAAAAAGAAGATGGTATGGAGCATAAGCCTTCATTGTTAGTAGTTCCTCTTCCAGTCCTAATGGGTTTTCCTGAGTCCATGCATCCATTATTTTTCTCATCCAAAACGATAGAGCATAAGCATCTTCAGGCAAATAGTCGTTCTTGAACAATGTATTGAAATACTTGTCAAAAATCTTAGTTTCACCATAAGATAAATTAGGTCTTTGCATGTACCAAGCTGTAAGATTCTTTCCTAAATATGATAACTCTATGCAGTACTGTTTGTCCTTGTCGGCTGGAATAATTTCACCTCTTTTGGTTGCAAAGAATCCATTAGAATATTTTGCTTCGTATGCCTTTTTGAGTTTTAATATCTGCTTACTGTTACTGCGTAAATCTCTTGCCTTTACAGCACTTTGCGTGTTTGTGTTAATGCTAATAGAATCAGCCCTGTCTCTTTGTGGAATTTCATAAAATCTGAATAGAACATAAGCATCATCACGCTTTCGTACATTCTCACTACAACTTAAAATAGTATTCAATGATTGACATCCATTTACAACATTCAATCCATAAAGTTTAAACTCACCATTGCCACATTCTTCAATTTTGTTACAAATGGCAGTGATTCCATTATGAAAAAAGAAGAAGTCACCACATTTATTCGGATCGTTTATGGTTTTCTTGATCTTTTTATTTACGGTATTGTTAATGCCTAAACTCTGTCGTACATTTTTCTGGAACAAAGACCCATCTTTAATGCCAGGGAGTTTTATACATTCTTTCAGAGGCATGGCTGCAACTATTACGCTTGTCGCCCCTAATTCTGTCGTCATATATTTACCAGCTTCAAGCTTGATAGTATGGTTTAAAGTTGGATTCGTTTGTTCAATAACACAACTATAAGCATCTTCCAAACCTTGTTTATCAACTACGGAGAATTGTGTACTATAATTCAATTCAGCATCATCTTCCTCTGATAATTTGGTTTGGAATGAATGTATATCATCCATAGCCGCATCCGTAAAGATAGATGTTGTTATTAATTCAAAACATACGCAGTAAGAGTCATCTTCTAATGCTGTTGCTATTTCTGATATTTTAGTCTTTAATTTAGAATTAGCATTTTCCTGTAATTGAGCTAAGTTACTAAACTGGCTCCAAGCAGATATAACTTCTCTCACAGGAGTTGCATCAACAGATTCACCAAGGTAGTATTTCCCTTGTACAATATATATTTTTTGCTCGTCTTCATCAATATATACGGCATCAATTTGTTTATCATTGGCTCCGTCTGTGATGGCATCTTTAGCTTGTCTTTGATCCAGAAGATGTATATTCCGCATATACCACGCAATGAAACGTTGACCATCATTTGGAAAATTATTTTTATAATAATCTTGCGTAATTTCGTTTTTTATGATTTCAAGTACATTCGCCATAATTATATTCATTTATTCGTAATCTTCGCTTTGTATTCCTAACTCACCTTTGCTCATGGCATTGGCAATATCTATTTTCAGTTCTTCGTCATAATCTTTACTGGTCAAAAAGCTATTGACGATGCGTAGCAGCAAATCTTGGTCGATGTTCGATGCTGCCACGTGATAAATGATAGATTCCAATGTACGCATACAGATACAAGCGTGCCAATAGTAATTATTTTTGTGTAAGAAGTACGCACCCAAAGTCAGTGCAATACGCTTGTTCCCATCATTGAAGAAGTGCCCGGAACAAAATCTATACATCAAATAGGTCAGTTTGTCGGCAAAGGTAGGATAGTATAAATCGTTTTGCACAAAATCCAATGTAGCACGAATACCGCCTTCATCACGCACTCCTTCAAAGCCACCATCACTGGCATCAATCATTTTGCCATAGATGTTTAGGGCTTCATCGTAATCTATGTAAATAATTTCCTTACTCATCCTCTGCCTGTTTTAAGCGTTTCAGTACATCTTTATTGTCCGCTAAAATACGGTCAAAATCAATAGACTGGTCACCGATGAATCGTTCAAACTCTTCAGGAGTAACAGCTTGCAGATAGTCTGCAATGTTACCATGATACGCATCCCGGAAACTGAAGTCCCTTGAAGCCATTTTTGTTCTGGCATCATTCAGATAAGGTTTCTGCATGGGATGTTCGGCAAGTTCGTTTACAATACGCTCCACTTCGTCAATGGTAAGTTTTCTACCACCGTTTTCCTTGAATCGTTCATTGATAGCTGCACCCACACCGTTTTCAAAAGAAGAAATAACCAATAAAACCTCTGAATACAGCGTGTGTCGAACATTGTCTTTGGAATCCAACTTCAACACTTCCCGGTATTCCTTAGCATTCTCCTTGAATACAGCCTTGTATATGAAATCTGTAATTTGAGAATATTTGTATGTGGGATGTCCGTCCACATATTGATTGATGGCAGAAGTGAGATTTTTACGATAGTTTTCCTCTGTTATTGCGGCAGGAAGGTAATGCACATCCCTGCGGTTGATATATTTTGTTCCTCCACCTGTCTTTTCATTGATGGTAGTAATCACAAAATCCAAGATAAGGCTACGGACTTTCTTGGCTTTTTCACTCTCTGTAAGTAGCATACCCATATTCAAGAAAGAGCGGAAATTAAACAGTCCAAGTTGTGTTGTTTTGCTCGCCTCATTAATAAGGTGAGCAAATTCTAACTTAAACTCTTTCAGCTGTTTACCCTTACATAAAATATATCCGTTATGCTTCAATTCATCAGAATTTGATTGCAGGTAACGATCTATTGTAGATGTGTCAACTTGATAAAAGTCGGCAACCATTTTTTTTGTAAAGCGGTATTCTCCCTCAAAGAGCATTCCTTCTATATCAAGATGTTCTTGTACTTTACTGACCGCAAAACGATTGTTAAGTACATTCTGCCGTTCTATGTTTGAGATGGTCAAATCTTTCATATCACTTCACTATTATCAGTTACACGATTTTATGTCTATGCCGAGAATTTTTTGAATCTCAGAAAGGGTTTTGTCTATTTCATGGTCGAGTGCAGCACGTTTCTCAAAATACTGTTTGAGCAGTTCTGCCGGAGGGAGTATTTCTTCTTCCTCTTTCGGGAACTTGCACTGGTCGAAGTTGCAATCCAAATCAATCAACTGTTGGGCAGTGAACACACGGCTCTTTTCTCCCACTTCATCACTGATAATTTCTTTCCTGTCTTTCCACCATTCCTGAATAGGTAGGGTATGCTCCACCTTCATTGGTTTGGTCTTTGAGAAGTGCTTGTAGTCTTCCGGCATATCCAAGCGATAGAACCATATCTCTTTAGTCTTGAATCCTTCTTCGCAGCCCTCTGCTTCTTCATTATTAAAGAAAAGAATGTTGGTTGCAATAGAGGTATATGGGGAGAATATCGAGCCCGGTAAACGGATGATGGTATGCAGATTGAACTTGCGGAGTAAATTTTCTTTAAGTGCAAGTTTTGCTCCATCCGTACCAAACAAGAAACCATCTGGGATAATCACACCGCATCTACCACCAACTTTGAGGCGGTACATGATAAGGGCTATGAACAAATCCGCTGTTTCACTTGAACGGTACTGCACCGGGAAATTGCTTTTTACACTATCTTCTGTGCTACCACCATACGGAGGATTCATACCGATAACATCCACTTTATCGCTTTCCTTGAAATCAGTGATATTTGTTCCAAGCGAATCACAGTTAGCTATATTGGGAGCTTCAATATCATGGAGTAACAGATTTGTTATACTCAAAAGATAAGGTAGCGGTTTCCATTCTTGTCCCACGACTGCATTTTGCAGTTTTTCTCCATCTTCGGCAGAACTGACGCTCTTACTCATATAATTGAGAGCAGAGGTAAGGAAGCCGCCTGTACCACTGGTGAAGTCACCAAAGGTCTCGCCCAATTTCGGGTCAAGCATCATCACGATAAAGTCTGTCAAAGCACGTGGAGTATAGAACTCACCTGCATTGCCTGCTGATTGCAAGTCTTTCAAGATTCCCTCATAAATATCTCCAAATGTGTGGCGGTCATCAGCATCGTCAAATTCGATTTCATTTACGATGTTGACCACTTGACGCAAAAGCGTTCCATTCTTCATATACTGGTTTAAGTCAGCAAATGTTTCTAGAACAATGCTTTTGGCTCTTGGTGTATTGGCGTCTATCGGAAGATTCTTTAAAGTAGGGAACAGTTTTTCATTGACAAAAGAGAGCAATGCTTCTCCTGTTAATGCTTCACCGTCTTTTTCATCTACTGCCCATTTACGCCAACGCAAATCTTCGGGGATGATAGACTTGTAGTTTTCATCTTTGTATTCCCAAGTTTCTTCCTGAGTGTCATAGACTTTCAAGAAAAACATCCAAGTCATTTGTTCAATTCTCTGTGCGTCACCATTGATACCAGCGTCTTGGCGCATTATATTTTGGATTCGCTTTATGATGTTGTTTACTGCCATTTTTAAGCTGATTTATAAATTTGATATTCTAGTTCTCTGATGGCTTGCTCAAAAGCAACCTTACCGCCAAATAACTTTATGATTTTTGTTGGTTTTCCTATGCTGTTGAACGGCGGTATCTCCAAAATATTTGCCTTTTCAAAGTCGAGAATACCATTCTCTGCATATTTGTCAAGAAGAGCCTCCAATACTTCACGGGCTTTACCTTCGTACTTCCCGAAGTAATTACGCTTCTTTACATTGTTTGCTCTCTCTTTCCTTGTTAATGGCGGTTGGTCAAACGCAACGTGGCATATCACATCAAAGATGTCGGCATCCTTCAATGCCGGATTAGCTTCACGTACAGCATCTATCAGAATAGCATATTCTTTCAATTCATCCATAATGGCTTGTTTGCGTTCTGCCTCCGTCCCCGTTTGGATAAAATCATCCAAAGTTTGGTAATGGCGTAATAATTGCTTTTTAGCAAACGACTGAACACTTTCCGTTCTCATCGTCTTGCCATCTTCTCCTAACACTGAAACGATTTCATGGGCAATGCGAATATTCTTACCGCTGATAAGATATTTCTCACGAGGCTCAGATACTATTGGAATTTCTGGAGCATCTATGATTTTGTAAGGCTTGGGCTTTTTCCCTCCTCCTTTTGGTGGTTCCGGGTCGCCATCAAATGCTGGATCTTTGAATTTTGCGGTAGCATTGCGGAAATCAAGGATTTCCAAATGCCATTTGCCCTTGTCTTTTCTAAGTCGTGTACCTCGTCCAATGATTTGCTTAAATTCAGTCATAGAACCAATTTCTTTGTCTATGACGATTAAACCACAAGTTTTGCAGTCCACTCCTGTAGATAAAAGTTCAGATGTGGTAACAATTACAGGATAAGGCTCATCTACACTAATGAAATTGTCCAGTTGTTTCTTACCTTCTTTATCCTCGCCAACAATACGTGTAACATAGTAAGGCGACTTTTTACATAAATCGCTATTCATATTGATAAGCAGCGTCCGCATTTCGGCAGCTTCCTCAATATCAGAACAGAATACGATTGTCTTTGTCATACGACCAATGTCATGTAACATTTGGGTTATCCTATGTGCTACTACTTTACGCCTTAACTTGATGGCAAGATCACGACCTATATTCTGTCTTTGATATAGTTTCTGTTCAATCTCCTTGCCTAATAAATCTATTTCACCTTCTTCTGGAGTCCATCCTTGTAAATCAATATTAATAAAGTCTGCTGTAACTCTGTATGGAGCTAAGAAACCATCTTGAATGCCTTGAAGAAGTGAATAGGTATATACTGGTTCACCGAAATAATCCAAGTTGTTTGCTCCTTCGTCAGCTTTCGGTGTGGCTGTCATACCAATTTGGGTAGCCGCACTAAAATATTCCAATACCTTGCGCCATGCGGAATCGTCTTTTGCACTTCCTCTATGACACTCATCGACAATAATTAAATCAAAGAAATTTGGCTGCACCTCCAAGAATGGGTCTGGTTTACCCTCTTTCCCGACTAATTGGTGGTATAAAGCCATATACACCTCAAACGCAGAATTAATCTTAGCTTCTCCTTCTTTAGGTGAGATTATTTTAGTTATTATACCCTGCTTCTTGAAAGGTTTGAAGTCCTGAACCATTGTTTGGTCTATAAGAACATTGCGGTCTGCAAGATAAAGTATCTTTTTCTTTGCTTTACTCTTATGAAGTTTATGGATAATCTGGAATGCAGTAAAAGTCTTACCAGTACCAGTTGCCATTACTACAAGGACACGTTGTAGTCCTCTTGCGATAGCTTCTACTGTACGGTCAACTGCTATACGTTGATAATATCTTGGTTCATGGCTATGAGCATCATAGTAGAAAGGTGTTTCTATTATATTGAGCTCCTCCGATGTGTAGCTTTTGGATTCAAGATAACGGTTATATAGTTCTTCCTCTGTCGGAAAGTCCTCTAACTTAATTTCTGTTTCTTTCCCCGTGATAAAGTCATGTTCCAAGAACGCATCGCCATTACTGGAGTAGGCAAATTTAAGGTCAAGGATTTGGGCATAATCCATAGCTTGTTGAATGCCCCCCCCAACCGCATGTTTATTATCTTTAGCTTCAACTACCGCAATGGGCTTACCTTTATGATATAATAGGTAATCCGCTTTTTTGCCCTCCGCTACTGAATGTTGATTGCCAATAACAAGTACTCGACCATCTGTAAAATAGTACTCTTCACGCATATTTACACTTACAGCCCAACCTTTTCGTTGGAGCGCAGGAGTAATGAACAGAGTGCGTATCTCTTGTTCTTTGAGTTCTTTCTTGTTTACTTCCATGACAATAAATCAGTTATGATTACTGCTGACAATTAGGTCTTTCACGTCAATATTAAGAACATTGGCTATATCATTAAGCGTTTTAAGGTCTGGCTGAACCGAATTGCTGCACCATTTACTTACAGTACAGTTGGACTTCCCAATTTGCTCTGCAAGCCATTTTCCTGTTTTCTGTTGCTCTGCAAGTACCACTTTTAATCTGTTTAAATTAGCCATGAGGTAAAATGTTTTAATCACAGAGCAAAATTATATAATTTATCCGACATCAGCACTACTTCCTATAATAATTATTATCAGGAAGTGGAAAAGAGGCTCAAACAATGTATTTTGATAAGATATTCTCATCAATTTCAATCTTGTGCCGTCCTGTGGTTGTACGCAGATTCTTCCTAATAGTATCAAATGTTGAATTAGTAAACCACTCTGCGAATGTCACCATTACGAATGATGTAGTCATATCTCCACCTATATTATATTGAAAAGCGATATTCCAAGCAAAGTTCTTCAACGAGATTTGAGTGAGGGAGGTACGCTTCTTGATATGAATTTCGGTTGCAGAAAGCACTTGACGGTTAGCTGCAAAATAGCGGACAGATTCGCATATTTGGTAAATCTCTGTTTCCTCCAAATCAAAACGCTTAAATATATCTCGTGTGTATCTTAGGATAGCATTCAACTTTTCATCTTCTTCTCGTTCTTTTTGCCATTGGTATTGTTGCTGCTCACGTTGGTATTCATAATGAAATAGCTCCATTCGCTTCTTCTGGACTTCTTTACAGTTTGAGGTAGGTGAATATGCTAAAGGCTGTATCTTTTTACTCACACACTTTTTGATAGATATTAGAAGTGATGGAGGAATTGCATCAACAATATACCTTGCTGAGATACAGCAAAGATGGTATAGTAGTTTTTGTATGACATATCCGATGACCATAACTAATGGAATCAAACTCATTCGTATTCCAAGCATATTGCATACTTGAAACGCTACCATCGAAGCTAATAGCACCATAGTAACCTCGATTATCAGAGAGTGAAGTATATATTGTTTTTGCTTCATACCTATTGTTGTTTATTTCGCAATGCAAAGATACAACACATTTTCATAGAAAACGAAAGATAAAAATAGGTACAATTTTGCAAATCAATGGTTTATGAAAAGAAAATCCAAACAAATGCAAATATCCAAGGCGAAATGAAAGCATCTGCAAACAAAAGAAAATACTTAAATAAAGTTAAAGTTATATTATGCGTTTATTGAGCATACAAAACACCCCATAAGATTATGCTTTGGTTATAAAATAGCCATATTTGTACCAAGCATAATGTAATAAACTGATATACAATTGTGATTATATTTGAGGAAGTCAAATAAGAATTTGCTAAACGCTTAATATATAGAAAAAGAGCTGAAGGTCATTGACTTTCAGCTCTTTTTCTATTTGAGAATATATGCTTGTTATGATGTACTTACTGATTAGGAAGGTTAGAAGAATAGATGTTTTTTCTTAAAGCGATTTATATAAATATTTAGGACTAAAAATAGATATAAAACAGCGTTTGGGAATCAAGTGTTTCTAAACGCTATTTTATATGGCTGGAATATGTTTTATTATATAAATAAAGAAACAATAAAATAAACACCGGCTGCTAAAAGTCCGCTGACCGGAATTGTAAGAATCCAAGCCGTCATCAGGCTTTTGGTAACTCCCCAACGAACAGCAGAAAGGCGTTTTGTTGCGCCTACTCCGATGATTGCTCCTGTGATAGTATGTGTCGTACTTACAGGA
>OIHA01000481.1_pt1 | contig 11390 bp, 10 predicted proteins | sample 1582431 | NCBI WGS metagenome assembly OIHA01 (sample SAMN02674792, study PRJEB24791) | human gut metagenome, SKBSTL006 | isolation source: stool | host: Homo sapiens | place: USA | reverse complement strand
ACCAGTAACCGTAATTTTGAAGGACGCCAGGGACCGGGTTCCCGAACACTGCTTGCCAGCCCGCTTGTAGCTGCAGCAGCGGCAGTGACTGGAGTAATTACTGACCCGAGAACGCTGATTTGATGTACGATTGGACGATTTACGATTAAAATTACTTCGTAAATCAAACATCGTTCAACAAAGGTAAATCAAGAGTATTTTCAATCGTAAATTGTAAATCGTAAATACAAAGATGAAGACAAAATTTGATAGATTAACCAGTACTTGTGTGCCTCTTCCATTAGAGAATGTGGATACAGACCAGATAATCCCTGCACGTTTTCTGAAAGCTACTACCCGTGAGGAAAAGTTCTTCGGAGATAATTTATTCCGCGATTGGCGCTATCATCCGGACGGTTCTCTGAACAAGGACTTTGTTTTGAACAATCCCACTTACGGTGGACAGATTCTGGTGGCGGGAAAGAACTTCGGTTCCGGTTCCAGCCGTGAGCATGCTGCATGGGCCATTGCCGGTTACGGTTTCCGCGTGGTGGTATCGAGTTTCTTTGCCGATATACACAAGAACAATGAACTGAACAACTTTGTGCTTCCGGTGGTGGTAAGTGAGCCGTTCCTGAAAGAGTTGTTCGACTCTATCTCTGCCAATCCGAAGATGGAAGTGGAAGTGAATCTGCCCGAACAGACCATCACCAACAAAGCTACGGGCAAGATCGAACATTTTGAAATCAATGCCTACAAGAAACATTGCCTGATGAATGGCTTGGATGACATCGATTTTCTGGTTGAGAATAAAGATAAGATAGAAGCTTGGGAGAATAAAAATGAAGCATAATCATCCGAAGATAGAAATCATGGACACTACGCTCCGCGACGGTGAACAGACCAGCGGAGTCTCCTTTGTGCCCCATGAGAAGCTGATGATTGCCCGTTTGTTACTGGAGGAATTGAAGGTAGACCGGGTGGAGGTGGCTTCTGCGCGGGTATCCGAAGGAGAGTTTGATGCCGTAAAAATGATTTGTGACTGGGCGGCACGCCGTAATCTGTTGCCAAGAGTAGAAGTGCTTGGCTTTGTAGATGGCCACACGTCGGTGGACTGGATACATGCGACCGGTTGCCGTGTCATCAATCTGCTGTGCAAAGGCTCGCTGAAGCATTGCACCTACCAGTTGAAGAAGACTCCCGAAGAGCATATCGAGGATATTCTGTCCGTAGTGGATTACGCCAACGAGCAGGATATGGTAGTGAATGTCTATCTGGAAGACTGGAGCAACGGCATGAAAGATTCTCCGGAATATGTGTTCCGTCTGATGGACGCCTTGGAGCAGACCAATATCCGCCGCTATATGTTGCCTGACACGTTGGGCGTATTGAACCCGCTGCAGGTCATCGAGTTCATGCGCAAGATGGTGAAACGCTATCCGCATGCCCATTTTGACTTCCATGCCCACAATGACTATGACCTTGCCGTGAGCAATGTGCTTGCCGCCGTACTTAGCGGTTGCAAGGGACTGCATACTACCATTAACGGCCTGGGCGAACGCGCCGGCAATGCTCCGCTTGCCAGTGTGCAGGCTATCTTGAAAGACCACTTCAATGCCATTACCAACATTGACGAAAGCCGCCTGAACGACGTAAGCCGTGTGGTGGAGTCCTACTCGGGCATCGTCATTCCCGCCAATAAACCGATTGTTGGCGAGAATGTATTTACCCAAGTGGCAGGCGTCCATGCCGACGGTGACAATAAAAGTAACCTCTACTGCAACGACCTCCTGCCCGAACGCTTTGGTCGCAAGCGAGAGTATGCTCTGGGCAAGAACAGCGGTAAAGCCAATATCCGGAAGAATCTGGAGGACTTGGGGTTACAACTGGATGAAGATGCCATGCGCAAAGTGACCGAACGCATCATTGAGTTGGGCGACAAGAAAGAGCTGGTGACGCAAGAAGACCTGCCCTATATCGTTTCGGACGTACTGAAGCACGGAATGGCAGAAGAACGCGTCAGCCTTAAGAGCTATATTGTGAATCTGGCGTATGGATTGAAGCCGATGGCTACGTTGAAGATAGAAATTAACGGAAAGGAATATGAGGAAAGTTCCAGTGGAGATGGCCAGTATGATGCTTTTGTGCGCGCCTTGCGCAAGATATATAAAGTGACACTGGGTCGTAAGTTCCCGATGCTGACGAACTATGCCGTGACCATTCCTCCCGGTGGGCGTACCGATGCCTTTGTGCAGACGGTTATTACCTGGAGTTTTGAAGATACGATATTCCGTACACGCGGATTGGACGCAGACCAGACGGAAGCGGCCATCAAGGCGACGGTGAAGATGCTGAATATCATAGAAGACGAATACGAATCATAAAAAATGGATCTCATGGAGAAAAAGAAATCGTTTTTTGAGAGGCGTCCTTATGTATGCTATGCGTTGTATGCAGGCTTGCTTTTTGCTTTCAACCTCTTTCTGCGTTGGTGGAGCGGCGAGTTGGATGCGGACGAGTATCTTATGTCAGCCATCAATACCCTTATATTGACAGCTGGTTTTGTGTGGGGTGACCGGTATCGCCGCAAGAATCTTGCAAACAAAAAGAAGATAGATGAACTTTTAAATAATAAAGAAAACAATGGATTTTAAAATTGCAGTGTTGGCCGGTGACGGTATCGGCCCCGAAATCTCTACCGTAGGCGTGGATGTGATGACTGCCGTGTGTGAGAAGTTCGGACATAAAGTGAACTATGAATATGCCATCTGCGGTGCAGACGCGATAGACAAGGTGGGTGACCCGTTTCCCGAAGCCACTTATGAGGCTTGTAAAAATGCGGATGCTGTATTGTTCTCTGCCGTAGGTGACCCGAAATTCGACAATGACCCTACTGCCAAAGTGCGTCCCGAGCAGGGCTTGCTGGCTATGCGCAAGAAACTGGGACTGTTTGCCAACATCCGTCCCGTGCAGACCTTCAAATGTCTGCTCCATAAGTCTCCCCTTCGTGCGGAACTGGTGGATGGTGCCGATTTCCTTTGCATCCGCGAATTGACCGGTGGCATGTACTTCGGTGAGAAATACCAGGACAATGACAAGGCGTATGATACGAACATGTATACCCGTCCTGAGATTGAGCGTATCCTGAAAGTCGGATTTGAATATGCCATGAAACGCAGTAAACATCTTACGGTGGTGGATAAAGCCAATGTGCTTGCCTCTTCCCGTCTTTGGAGACAGATTGCCCAGGAGATGGCACCGCAGTACCCCGAGGTGACAACCGACTATATGTTTGTGGACAACGCCGCCATGAAGATGATTCAAGAGCCGAAATTCTTTGACGTAATGGTTACGGAAAATACGTTTGGTGATATTTTGACGGACGAGGGTTCCTGCATCAGTGGCTCTATGGGATTGCTGCCTTCTGCTTCTACGGGAGAGAGCACGCCGGTATTCGAACCTATCCATGGTTCCTGGCCGCAGGCGAAAGGCTTGAATATAGCCAATCCGCTGGCGCAAATTTTGTCTGTAGCCATGCTTTTCGAATACTTCGACCTGAAAGAGGAGGGGGCGTTGATTCGTAAGGCAGTTGATGCTTCACTCGATGCGAATGTACGTACACCGGAGATTCAAGTAGAAGGTGGCGACAAATACGGTACCAAGGAAGTGGGCGCGTGGATTGTAGACTATCTTAAGAAGTCTTGATAACAGTGTCTCATTACCGTTCTGTTCATCAGTAACTTCTCACTGCAAAGTTCTGCAAACCTTTTGCAGTGTCACTGCAAAGCTGTTACAGTTGCGCTGCAAAGCAGTTGCAGTACCACTGCAAACCTATTTGCAGTAACGCTGCAGCTCGTTTGCAGTACTACTGCAAAAAGCATGCACCATCTTTGCAGTGGGAAGTCGCTGATTGTCAGATATGGTTCTTCCTCCTCATCCTGCCTTCTTCAATCGTTTCATATCCTTTCATCCTCTTTATTCGTGTTAAGCTTTGATAGATGGCAGTATAATCTTTCCTTTCCCGCACGGTTTATTTCTTGGAATTTCCATATCTTTGTCAGCATATCCATGTTACATAAGTGTGTACGGGAAGAATGTATTAGACAGTGAGATTATGGCGAAAATTGCAAAGAACCTGACGGAGTTGATTGGGCATACTCCTTTGATGGAATTGGCTGAATACAGTCGTAAATACGGATTGAAAAGAAATATTGTGGCTAAGCTGGAATCTTTTAATCCGGCGGGAAGCGTGAAGGACCGTGTGGCATTTGCCATGATTGAGGATGCCGAGGCACGTGGGGCTTTGAACCCCGGAGCCACGATTATTGAACCTACCAGTGGCAATACCGGCGTGGGACTGGCGATGGTAGCAACCATCAAGGGATATCATTTGATATTGACCATGCCGGAGACCATGAGTGTGGAACGCCGTAATCTGTTGAAAGCCTTGGGTGCGGAGATTGTACTGACCGACGGACTGGCAGGTATGGCCGGCTCCATTGCCAAAGCGAAAGAATTGCGGGATGCGATACCTGGTGCGGTTATTCTGCAGCAGTTTGAGAATCCCTTCAATGCCAAGGCTCATGAACATACTACGGGGGAAGAAATCTGGACGGACACGGATGGTAAAGTGACTGTTTTTGTTGCCGGTGTGGGCACGGGCGGTACGGTCTGTGGAGTGGCGCGTGCCTTGAAGAAACATAATCCGGATGTCTATGTTGTGGCTGTAGAACCGGCCTCCTCTCCGGTTCTGGAAGGAGGGGAAGATGCACCGCACCGCATCCAGGGGATTGGGGCCAATTTTATTCCTTCCATTTATGATGCTTCTGTAGTAGACGAGATTATTCCGGTGCCCGATGACGAGGCCATTCGTGGAGGACGAGAGCTGGCTTCTACGGAAGGCTTGCTGGCTGGCATCTCATCCGGTGCGGCGGTATATGCGGCACGGTTGCTGGCCGAACGCCCTGAATTTGCGGATAAAATGATTGTTGCCCTACTGCCCGATACGGGGGAACGCTATTTGTCAACAGAACTGTTCGCTTTCGATACCTATCCTTTGGAATAAATACTGAACTATTATATGAAGAAACTTATTTTTTCTTTCTTCTTGTGTGGAGCCACGATGTTCCCTGCCTTTTCACAAACCTATCAGGAACTGAGCGAACGTGCGGTTGCAGCCACGGAGCAAGACAGCTTGTCATTGGCCGAAAAATACATTGAACAAGCTTTGAAAATGGAGCCCGCCAATCCTCATAACGCTTTGCTGTTCTCCAACTTGGGTACGATACAACGTCGGCAGCACCGGTATGAGCAGGCCCTTGACTCGTATACTCTGGCATTGAACATTGCTCCGCGTGCCATACCTGCCCTGATGAATCGTGCCGCTCTTTACCTTGAGTTGGGGAAGGATGATTTGGCCCGGATAGACTATTCTTTGGTGCTGGATATAGAAAGCGATAATCAGGAAGCCTTGCTGATGCGTGCCTATATCTATATGCGGCAGCGCAACTATAATTTTGCAAAGTCTGATTATGAACGTCTGCTGAAACTTGCCCCCCGGAGCTACAATGGCCGTCTGGGGTTGGCTACGCTGGAGCAGAAGGAGGGCAAATACGAAGCGGCGCTTTCGATATTGAATGCCATGATTGCAGAAAAAGGAGGAGAATCTACCCGGCTGACTACCCAGCAATATGCCGTGCTTTACGTGGCACGTGCGGGTGTGGAGCAGGATATGAAACATGTGGACCTGGCCATGATGGACTTGGAAGAAGCTATTAAGCTGGATCCTTCACAGACGGAAGCCTACTTGATACGGGGACAAATTTATCTTTCCCAAAAGAAAAAGGAGTTGGCAAAACGTGACTTCGAAAAAGCCATTTCGCTTGGCGTACCGCAAGGTGACCTCAGGGAGTTGCTGTTGCAGTGTAAATAATATTCAACTATATTTCCGTATCAGATCCACAAACTCTTTTCCGTATTTCTTCTTTTTATATTCACCTATACCGCTGATATTACCAAATTCTTCTATGGTAGTGGGGCGGGAGGCGCTGAGTAGGTGGAGCACTTTGTCGGACAGTACGATATAGGCAGGAAGTGCTTCCTGGTCGGCAAGGCGTTTGCGGAGAGTGCGGAGAGCCTCGAAAAGTTCCCCACTTTCTGTATTGGGCAATCCCAATGGCAATTCTTTGGTTGGAACTGTAGCCTTGCGTTTACGGCCTCTTGTAGCTTGTACAGCTTCCTCGCGGCGGATGGTGACAAGCAGGGCGCGTGCTCTGCCAAACAAGACATCTGTTCCGCTTTGAGTGATTTTCAGGTGGTTGTTTTCATTGTAGGCTATTTCGAAATAACCGAGCTGTAACATTTGCAGCAGGTAGTCATGCCAATCTCTGGGGGGGACTTCGCGCCCGGCTCCAAAGGTCTTGAGTCGATGGTATCCTCTTTCTGTAACTTCAGAACTCATGTTTCCTCGGAGGATGTCCACTAAAATACCGGTTCCTATCTGTTGCTCGGAACGCGCGATTGCACTAAGTGCCTTTTGTACGATTATTGTACCATCGAAACGTTCGGGGGGATTTTTGCATACATCACAGTTTCCACAGTCGCAGGTCGTATTTTCACCGAAATAACTTAACAGAATGCGACGGCGGCAGATATCTGCTTCCGCATATTGCTGCATACGTTGCAGCTTTTCCAGGTTGATGCTTTGTTGCCCGCTGTCTGTTGCGAATTTAGTGAGCAGAATGAGGTCGGCCAGTGAATAGAACAAAAGGGTGTCACTGGGCATTCCGTCTCGTCCGGCACGTCCTATTTCTTGATAGAAACTTTCAATGCTTTTGGGCAAATTGTAATGAATTACCCAGCGCACATTGCTTTTGTCAATTCCCATTCCAAAGGCAATGGTGGCGCATACCGCTTGCACGCGGTCGTTGATGAAGTCGTCTTGTGCTTCATCTCTTCGTGCCGGCGATAGGCCGGCATGATAGACTGCTGACCTTATTCCATGTTTCTGAAGCATCTGTGCCACCGATTCGGTCTTGCTGCGGCTCATACAATAAATGATGCCGCTCTCTCCCGGATGGCGAGCGATGAAGTCGAGGATGGCTTTGCTTTTTTCCTTCTGCTGGTAACCTCTTTTTACGGTGAGACTCAGGTTGGGACGGTCGAAAGATGAAATGAAAATTCTCGGTTGGTTGAGGTGTAGCTGTTTAATAATATCTTCACGGGTTATTTTATCGGCTGTGGCAGTAAGTGCAATGATGGGAACCTGGGGAAACAGTTGGTGAAGGATGCCCATCTGTGTATATTCCGGACGGAAATCGTGTCCCCATTGTGAGATGCAGTGAGCTTCATCAATGGCGAAAAGGGAAATATGTATATCCCTTAACAGATAGTTGGCTTCCGCCAATAATTTTTCAGGAGAAATATATAGCAGTTTCAGCTTGCCTTCCATGCATGCACGTCGTAGGGAAGCATTCTCTGTTTCATCATTATTGCTGTTCAGTGCACCGGCCGCGATACCGTTTGCACAGAGCGTTTCCACTTGGTCCTTCATCAAGGAAATGAGCGGAGAAACCACTACCGCCGTGCCTTCACTCAATAGGGCGGGAAGTTGGTAGCAGATGGACTTTCCACCTCCCGTAGGCATCAGTACCAATGCGTCTTTACGGTCCATCAGATGGCGTATGATGTCTTCTTGTAAGGGGCGGAAACTGTCGTAACCGAAATATGTCTTGAGCGTTTGTAGCATAATCTGGCAGTATGTATTTCTTCCGGCAAAGGTACACTAATTATTGCATATACTACAAATGGAAAGTCATCAAGATTTTGTATCATATGAGTTTCTGCAAAAAGTTAAAGTTTCTTATTAATGGCTGAATTGACCTACTTTTCAACCTTTTTCGTTGTTTATTTATCAAAAATATATACGGGAAAAGTTGTGTATTAAAAAAAAATGTCTGACTTTTGTAAAGTCTAAGGGGCTAACCCTTTGGCTTTTCCGATTTTAAACAACCCTAACCAGTTAATTCAATGAGTGATTTAGAAAACAATGCCCAGGAAAAAGGAACGAAGAAACGTCCTTACAACTTGCGCGAAAAGAAAGAAAAGGATGCTGCCTACCGTTCTTTGATAAGGCCGGAATTGGCAGATGAGTTGTATGACAAGATATTGAATATCGTTGTTGTACAAAAGAAGTACAGAGATGCTGATTATTCCGCTAAGGATTTGGCGAAAGAATTGCAGACCAATACTCGCTATTTGTCTGCAGTGGTGAATTCACGCTTCGGCATGAACTATTCTTGCCTGCTGAATGAATATAGAGTAAAAGAAGCGCAGCATTTGTTGACAGACAAAAGATATGCTGACAAGAATGTAGAGGAGATCAGTACGATGGTCGGCTTTGCAAACCGTCAGTCTTTTTATGCTGCTTTCTATAAAAATGTAGGTGAGACTCCTAATGGATATCGTAAAAGACACGCAGAAAAAGAAGCTAAGAAGAAATAATTCTGTATGACTGAATGAATAAAAAGGAAATATTCCGGAACAGTTGTTTCGGGATACTTCCTTTTCTTCTTTTTTAATACCAATCTATATACTCCCGACACATGAAGAAACAACTAATTTCTATGGTGACTGCCCTTTCTCTATTGACGGCTTGTGGCGGAAATCCGAAAACAACTGCTGAGGCAGAAAAATTTGACTATACAGTGGAACAATTTGCAGATTTACAGATTTTACGTTACCGCGTACCAGGTTTTGAGGATTTGTCCCTCAAACAAAAAGAATTGGTTTATTATTTGACGGAAGCGGCTTTGCAGGGCAGAGACATTCTTTTCGACCAGAATGGCAAGTACAACCTGACGATTCGCCGGATGCTGGAAGCTGTCTATACCGGCTATAAGGGAGATAAGAACACTCCTGATTTCAAGGCTATGGAAGTGTACCTCAAGCGGGTATGGTTCTCCAACGGCATTCATCATCACTATGGCAGCGAAAAGTTCGTTCCGGGATTTACTCCCGAATTTTTCAGGCAGGCTGTACAGAGTGTGGATGCAGCTACGTTGCCGCTTGCCGAAGGACAGACTGTGGAACAACTGTGCGAGGAAGTGTTCCCCGTTATTTTTGACCCCACGGTGATGCCCAAACGGGTGAACCAAGCTGCCGGTGAAGATTTGGTTTTGACTTCCGCATGCAATTATTACGATGGCGTGACGCAGCAGGAGGCCGAAGATTTCTATAATGCCTTGAAGAATCCGCAGGATGAAACTCCCGTTTCCTATGGTTTGAACAGCCGTTTGGTGAAAGAGGATGGCAAGATTCAGGAGAAAGTATGGAAAGTGGGTGGCTTGTATGGACAGGCACTTGAAAAGATTGTCTACTGGCTGAAGAAGGCAGAAGGAGTTGCCGAGACTCCCGAGCAGAAGGCGGTGATAGCCAAACTGATGGAATTCTATGAAACCGGCGATTTGAAGACATTCGATGAATATGCCATTTTGTGGGTGAAGGATTTGAACTCACGCATTGACTTTGTGAACGGTTTTACCGAAAGTTATGGTGACCCGCTCGGCATGAAGGCAAGCTGGGAATCTCTGGTGAATTTTAAAGATTTGGAAGCTACCCAGCGTACAGAGTTGATAAGCGGCAATGCACAGTGGTTTGAGGACCATTCGCCGGTAGACGGACAATTCAAGAAGGAGAAAGTGAAAGGGGTGTCTGCCAAGGTAATCACGGCGGCTATTCTGGCCGGTGACTTGTATCCTGCAACTGCTATCGGCATCAACCTGCCCAATGCCAACTGGATACGTAGCCATCATGGTTCGAAATCCGTTACAATCGGTAACATTACAGATGCTTATAACAAGGCAGCTCATGGCAACGGGTTCAATGAGGAGTTTGTGTACAGTGATGCAGAGCTTCAACTGATTGATAAGTACGCAGATGTGACAGATGAACTGCATACTGACCTGCATGAATGTTTGGGACATGGTTCCGGTAAATTGCTCCCGGGTGTGGACCCGGATGCGTTGAAGGCATATGGTTCTACTATCGAAGAGGCGCGCGCCGACTTGTTCGGACTCTACTACGTGGCCGACCCGAAGCTGGTGGAACTGGGGCTTACTCCAAGTGCGGATGCTTATAAGGCTCAATACTACACCTATCTGATGAATGGTTTGATGACACAGCTTGTACGTATCGAGCCGGGTAACAATGTAGAAGAAGCCCATATGCGCAACCGTCAGCTCATAGCCCGCTGGGTGTACGAGAAAGGTGCGGCAGAAAAGGTTGTGGAATTGGTAAAGAAGGATGGGAAGACGTACGTCGTGATAAACGATTATGAGAAAGTGCGTGACTTGTTTGGCCGGTTGCTTGCCGAGATACAGCGTATCAAGTCTACCGGTGACTATGCCGGCGCCCATGATTTGGTGGAAGCCTATGCCGTGAAAGTCGATCCCGCTTTGCATGCCGAAGTGCTGGAACGCTACAAGAAGCTGAATCTTGCGCCGTATAAGGGGTTCGTCAATCCCAAGTATGAAGCGGTGACGGATGCCGACGGTACTATAACAGATGTGACAGTGACTTATGATGAAGGTTATGCGGAACAGATGTTGCGTTATAGCAAAGACTATTCTACATTGCCTTCTGTCAATAAATGATGAACTATGATAGATACTAAAGAGCAGCTGCATCAGCGGCTGAAAGATATAAAGACACAGCTCCGTCTCTCAATGAACGGGGTTGTGTCCCAAAGTATGCGTGAGAAAGGGCTGGTTTATAAACTCAATTTCGGAGTGGAACTGCCTCGTATCAAGATGATTGCCGAAAATTATGAGAAGAATCATGACCTGGCACAGGCTCTGTGGAAAGAGGACATTCGCGAATGTAAAATTCTGGCGGGGATGCTTCAGCCGATTGAAACGTTTTATCCTGAGATAGCCGACATTTGGGTAGAAAATATCCGGAATATCGAAATAGCCGAGCTGACTTGCATGAATCTCTTCCAGCATTTGCCGTATGCTCCGGCCAAATCTTTTCACTGGATTGCAGATGAGCAAGAGTATATACAGACTTGCGGTTTTCTGACTGCTGCCCGTCTTCTGATGAAGAAAGGGGATATGACCGAACGTGCTTCCGGCGAATTGCTCGACCAGGCGATTTGTGCGGTACATTCCGACAGCTATCATATTCGTAACGCAGCTTTGCTGGTTATCCGCAAATATATGCAGCATAGCGAGGAACATGCTTTTCAAGTATGCCGCCTGGTGGAAGGTATGGCTGATTCTACCTTGGAAGGGGAGCAGATGCTCTACAACATGGTGAAAGAAGAGACTGAAGAATAATTAACCCATTACTTATTTCTAGGAATTTCTTTTGCTTTCCGCAAAAAAGGCTTAACTTTGTTCGCGCTAATTTTG
>OIHA01000457.1_pt1 | contig 11926 bp, 6 predicted proteins | sample 1582431 | NCBI WGS metagenome assembly OIHA01 (sample SAMN02674792, study PRJEB24791) | human gut metagenome, SKBSTL006 | isolation source: stool | host: Homo sapiens | place: USA | reverse complement strand
GCGACCACCGAGATCTACACTCTTTCCCTACACGACGCTCTTCCGATCTGGGTTATGACCGGTTTATCTTCTCCTTCTATAAAGATACGCACGTATTCGCTCATCCCTTCAATATACCGGATATTTTTCACATCAATGCGCACCACTTTGTAGTCACTCTTTACAAACAAGGAATCTCCTTTGATCTGCGAACTATTTCCCAGTTCTCCCTGCTGTTCCAACATTCGGTATTCGTACTGTTTTCGTGCCTTATCCGCTGCTTTCAGCAAATCCTGAAATTCAAACGGCTTCAATAAATAATCGACAGCATCCAGTTTGAAACCGTCTACCGCATATTCAGAATAAGCAGTAGTAAAGATCACCATCGGACGGCTGATTAAAGAGCGGATAAAATCCAGTCCATTCAAATCGGGCATATTGATATCCACAAATATCAGGTCTATATCTTCGTCTGCCAACACCTTCATCGCCTCAAAAGCATCCTGACAGGACTTGACTAAAGATAGAAAAGGGACACGGGATATATAATCCGTCAATTGTTTCAATGCCAAAGGCTCGTCATCAATCGCTATACATTTCATTATAATAAAGGTATAATAAGTAAGACATCAAATTTATCATATTCCTCAGTAATGGAGAGGGTGTAATCATTACCAAACAACAACCGCAACCGCTTGCGTATATTCTCCAGACCGATGCCGTGATGTTGCTCGTCAGACGAAGTTCCCGTGCTATTGGTACATCTGAAAGCAAGGCGGTTTCCTTCTTCCAGTTGCATCACAACATGAACAAATGACTCTTTCCTGTAGCTCACTCCATGTTTAAAAGCATTCTCCACAAAAGAAATAAAAAGTAAAGGAGGAATTTGAACTTCGGGCACTTCGAGAGGGAAATTCTTTTCAATAGAAACTTTCTCAGGATAGCGCAGGCTCATCAAAGTAACATAATTCTCCAGAAACTGAACCTCGCGCGAAAGCAGAATGGTTTTATTACTGGCCTCGTAAAGCACATAGCGCATAAGTTTAGAAAGTTCTACAATCGTACTCTTAGCCTTTCCCGTATCAATATCCACTAATGCATGGATATTATTCAGTGTATTCATAAAGAAATGCGGATTTATCTGATACTTCAGATACTGCAATTCCGACTGTAAACGCTGGTGCTCCAGTTCTTTCAGCATTTCCTCATCACGAAAGGATTTAAAAAACAGCTTGACAGCAATATTAAACCCTACCATCAAAAAGGCAATTACACAATGAATAAGGTAACGGATGGTGAAGGGAGGAATGGGATAAAGGGTCAGTTTAGGGAAGCCGACCGGTCGTTGCATTTTTTCCAAAGCCGGATCGTTTGCCCTAGGCGTTTCCCAATGAACAGACTCTTCCTGCCGAGCCTTCTCTCTCATCTTAATAATCTGGTCTCTCTGGATTTTTCCTTCACCCTTGCGAAGATCGCCATATCTGAATTCCTTTGGAAAACGCTCCATAGAGGGATCAGGAATAACCCAACAAGCAGTAGAGATTAGAAAAACCAAAGAAATAATATAATACCAGTACTTTTTCTTAAACAGGAAATACGGAACTAATCCATAATTATTCAACAGAAACAATACGAAAAAAGGAAGAATGCTCAACCACGAATCATAAACAATTACACGGATTTCTTCTTTTTCAAGTCCACCACTGACGGCAAAGTATCCTCCTATCAATGGGAGGAGAAAAATAACAGTCCAAATAGCCCCATAAATGCTCTGCTCCAGCAATTGTTGTTTACGCAGTCTTTCCATGCTTCATTGTTCCAAATTACTGATACAAAGATAGAATCGCTGCTTCATCTCCACAAATATAATCGACCAAAGGACTTATTTCAACGGTAAACTGCTGTTTTACCATCCTCCGGAGCATCCCCATTCATCATCGGTCTGACTACCGTCATCCATTAACATTCCCGATATTCCTGTGGAGTCATTTCCACATGTTTACGAAAATATTTATTGAAAAAGGAAAGATTATTAAATCCTAATGAAAAAGCAATTTCCTTTACAGGCAATCGGGTTGACTTCAATTGTGCCTTGGCATTCATGATAATAATTCCCGTGATAATCGCCAAAGGGCTATGCCCGCTGGCTTTACGGATAGCACCGGAAAAGTGAGCCGGAGTCACTCCGCACTTCTTCGCATAAAAAGAAACTTCGTGTTCCTGCGTATAATGAGTCATCAGCAACTGGATAAACTGGCGATAAAGTTCATGTTCCCGCTTGATAGGTTCGTTGGTAGTCGGCTTACAACGTTTATACAACTCACCCACCCCCTGAAAGAATATAGTAAAAATAGACATTAATATTTCTTTGTTATCCAGTGTGTTCGGTAAAGAATAGGCACGGATAAGCAGGCTGAAAGCGTTTCGGTATAATTGCGCTACCTCTTCCTGTAATGTCATAATAGGGTTGTCCAAAATCATAGGAAGAAAATCCAGATAAGTCTCTACATAGCTCACACGGGAGATAAATTCCGAAGAAAAGCCCGCAAAGCAAACACGGGTATCCGAAGATACTTCGTGAATCTGTATGAATGATCCGGGGAGGACAGTCACAAAGTCATTATGGGTAATGGTATACTCGGACAGGTTGATAGTGGCACGTACAGTTCCCCGCGTGCAAAGAACAAAGACTCCCGCCTTTATATGGCAGGGAAAACGACCGTATTGATTCAGAATATCGCCGGTTATGCTGTCATCTGTAACAAAATCGACCGGAAGGTCAAACTTGGGAAGAGCATCATCTATGATCATAATTAAGAAATTTAGTTCCACAAAGATATCTTTTTCCATTCGAATTTCCTCCAAGTCCTTTATTAAAATATGAAAAACAGAACATCTATTATTTAAAAGAGAACATTACAATTATCTATTCAAATACACGTGCATATAAAATAGTTAAAATAGAACATCGAATACCAAGAATAGAGCTTGATGTAGAAACAATATTAACCGACATTTGCAATGTTTTAATAAATACGTTGAAATAAAAACAAAAAAGAGAATGAAAACATTACGAAAACTATTTTATGTAGCTTGTACAACATTCTTCCTTGCATCTTGCGAAGAAACCTACAATGACAAGCTGTTCTGGCCGGGAGAACTCAGCCAGGAATATGGCTCGTATATCAAACCATCCACTCTGGACCTGACCTACAGCGGAGAAAAGTTAATCGGAAAAACCGTCAACTTTCAGACGGAAGACAGTAAAAAAGGAACATTGACATTAAACGATATCATTCCGGGAGAAAAAGAGACATCATTCCGGATAAACTTATCAGAGCAGGAAGACAACTATACGTTCAGCGGAGAAACAGTTTCGTGCGCGGGAGCAACTGTGAAATACGCCGGCTCCATTACTCCGAAAACGATGAAACTGGATTTGAATGTAACGATGCCGCAAAATCAATGGATAAAAACTTATCAGATGAGCGAACTGACACGCGGCAGAGGAAAAGATGTCGTACGCAATCAGACAACCGGCGAATATGAATGGGGAGAGTCGGACAATCAGATACTGACAGCAGCCCTTTATACCGACATGGATTTAGAGATGGTAAAGGATGCGGGAAGTTTGTACGCAACCGTATCCGTTATTATAAAAGGCATGGGAGGATACCTCTTACCGCAATTACTCAAAAGTGTCACTTTGGAATCCGACGGAAACATTACGGCCGAATATACATCGGACGAACTGCAATTGGGGGAACAGAAGTTCAGCGAAATCGACATGGATAATCCCGCATCCCAGCAACAACTCATTAATTTCATCATGATGAAGTTAATGTTCAATACATTGTCTGCCGATGACATTACTGACGCAACTCAGGGACGCAATTATGCAAAGTCTCCCCGGGGACTGGCTTTCTGGTATCTGAAAAATGACCTTCTCTATGTCAAACTGAACCTTCCGGGTATTATCAGCCTGACCATGCAAGGGCAGGGACAGACGGTCGATGCTCATCTGATAGCAGGCATTGCAGATGCTATCCTGAAATCTAATCCTTTCTTACTGAAGACTCTACTGGGAATTGTGAGCGAATCATTGGATAACTCTTTATTATCTATGATCGCCAATATGGATCACCAAAGTTTTCAGATGTTCTTCTCGTGGATAAAGGAAGGCATCCCCATGCAGATAGAAAAGGAGAACGGACATACGCATATCTATCTGAACAGGGAAGCACTGAGCCCTCTCATAGCCTTCATCCCCAATCTTCAGCCAGCGATGGAAGGTATTCCTAACTTCGGTCCGATGTTGTACAATTCCTATATAGGTCCACTGTATGATAACTGGTCTATCATCACCCAACTGGACTTGGGACTCGACCTGACAGACAAAAACGAATGAGACTTTCCACCAGAAAAAAACATAAATTACAGAAACAATGAAGAAACTATATATTCTGACATTATTCATCTGCCTTGCCGGATTCGGGACTAGTTTTGCCCAAACGTTGAAAGGGCATATATATGACGCCAATACCAATGAACCTTTGGTTGGCGCAGCGGTAACGTACAAATTACACGGCAATCAAGGAACCGTGTCCGACATAAACGGAGCGTATGAAATCAAACTTCCGGAGGGAGGTGTCGACCTTGTGTTCAGCTATATCGGTTACGAAGACGTTCTGATGCCCATTGTTATCGGCAAACGTGAAGTGATCACTAAAGACGTGTACATGAAAGAAAGTACCAAGCTGCTGGAAGAGGTAGTGGTAAGCGCCGGACGCTTTGAGCAAAAGCTCAGTAATGTCACCGTATCCATGGACTTGGTGAAAGCAGGCGATATCGCCCGTCAGGCACCGACGGATATCACTTCTACTCTCCGCACGCTGCCCGGCGTGGACATTGTGGACAAACAGCCTTCCATGCGTGGCGGCAGCGGATGGACCTACGGAGTAGGTGCCCGCAGCCAGATTCTGGTAGACGGAATGAGCACCCTAAATCCAAAAACCGGAGAAATCAACTGGAACACCGTACCTCTAGAAAACATCGAACAGATAGAAGTAATCAAAGGAGCCTCATCCGTTTTGTACGGTTCGTCTGCTCTCAACGGTATTATCAATATCCGTACCGCCCGTCCGGGATTAACACCGAAAACCCGCTTCAGCGCCTATATCGGTATATATGGTGATGCCGAAAACGATGAATACCAATGGAGCGACAAGAGTTTCTGGAAAGACGACAAGTATTCCGTCAAACCCATCCTGCGCGGAAACCTTCTCAGCGGCATACGAAACCCTATTTATGAAGGCTTCGATCTCTCCCACTCCCGCCGTATCGGCAACTTTGACGTCAGCGGAAGCATTAACCTCTTTACCGATGAGGGATACCGTCAACAAGGATATAACAAACGTTTCCGCATGGGCGGCAACCTGACTTATCATCAACCGGACATGGGTATGAAGATATTGAACTATGGTCTGAATGTTGATTTTCTTTCCAATCAGTACGGAGATTTCTTCATCTGGAGATCACCAACAGAAGTTTACAAACCTTCTCCTTTCACCAACATGGGACGCGAAGAAAACAACTTCCACATCGACCCGTTCATCAACTACGTGAATCCGGAAAACGGAACGTCACACAAGATCAAAGGACGTTTCTATCATAGTGCCGACAACATAGTCAAACCCAGTCAGGGAAACTCCATCACCGACATCCTTGGAAATATGGGAACGAATGCCCAGACTATACAGAATATAGCAGGCGGCGATTACAGTTCGCTCTACCCGGCATTGGTCGGCATCGGCTCCGGTCTGATCAACAATAATCTGGAAGATGCCATGAACGGGGTATTCACTTCCTTGGGCAACATCTTCCCCAACGCCACTACCGCCGATTATTGTGACCTCATCTCGTGGGTGATGGACAACGGACTGCCAAGTGACCTGATGAACGGCATACAAAATGGACAAGTCCCCAGTGATCTCATCCCCTGGCTGTCCAACGTAATGAATCCGACCCGAAACAACGCTAAGACGAAAACGGACAAGAACTATAATTATTATCTTGACTACCAGTTCAACAAGAAATGGGACGGCGGCGCACAGATCACTACCGGAATGACTTACGAGCACGTCCGCTACAATTCTTCCATCATGGATCAGGTGTACAAAAGCGATAATGTAGCCGCCTTCTTCCAGTACGACCAGCGCTTCTGGGACCGCCTGAGCGTATCGGCAGGGGTACGAGCCGAATACTACCGTGTGAACAACCATCACCGTGAAGCAGAAACGAAAATATTCGGAGCCAAAGTTCCGTTCCGCCCCGTGTTCCGTGCCGGACTGAACTATCAGTTAGCCGATTACAGCTTTATCCGTGCCAGCGCCGGACAAGGTTACCGCAACCCGTCCATCAACGAGAAATATCTCCGCAAGGACATCGGAGGAGTAGGTATCTATCCGAACCTCGACATCAAACCGGAGAAAGGTTACAATGCCGAACTGGGATTCAAGCAAGGATACAAGATCGGCAACTTCCAAGGATTTGTAGACGTAGCCGGATTCTATACCGAGTACAGAGACATGGTTGAATTTCAGTTCGGACTGTTCAATAACGCAGACTACAGCATGATCAACAGCATCAGCGATGCCATCCAGATGGTGACGGACAGCAAAGGTTTCGGTATCGGAGCACAGTTCCACAACGTATCGAAAGCGCAAATCTACGGTATGGAGATTTCGACAAACGGCGTTTATGACTTCAACAAGAATACGAAACTATTCTATAATCTGGGATATGTATATACCGAGCCTCGCGACGCTGACTATAAGGAACGCAATGAAATAGAAGATTTATACACCGACGCCCTTCAGATGAAGGAGAAGTCGAATACAGGCAAATATCTGAAATACCGCCCGAAGCACAGCTTTAAAGCAACAGTCGATTTCCAATGGAAGCGTATCAATCTGGGTGCCAACTTTGCATGGAAGAGCAAGATACTGGCAGTGGACTACCTCATGATGGACGAACGTGAAAAGCAACAACAAGACTTAATGGACTATGTACGCACGATCCTCTTCGGAAAATCGAGAGGAGAAACACTGGCTACTTACTGGAAAAAACATAATACAGACTATGCCACCGTTGACTTGCGCTTCGGGGTAAAAGCGACCAAAGAAGTCGCCTTCCAATTCATGGTCAACAACCTGTTGAATAAAGAATACAGTTACCGCCCGATGGCAGTAGCCGCTCCCCGTACTTTTGTAGTGAAAATGGACATCACATTCTGAAAAACTCACTTAGATTACTGGTTAAATCTGTCGGGGAGACTTCCCCGACAGATTTTTTTATATACATCCACACAGAATAAAGCCTCAGCTCCCGGATGGCCGGCAACAGAACCAATGAAACGAACAAGCAGCAACGTATATTAACACAAAGAGAAAAATATTCACCGCCAACCTACCGCTTCTTTGTGATTTTTGCTTATTTTTGGCAACTAGTATAACACATACAACAAAACACCACTTTTAATGAAGAGGAATATCTATATATTATTTACTATAGGTCTGTTTATCCGGATTCTCCCCTCACATTCAGTAAACCTGAATACCGAACGACTGTCCAATTTGAAACGCCTGATAGAAAACAACATTGCGTACGATTCCATCGCGCCGATAGACAGCGTTATCGCCTGGGGACAGCAACTGAGCCCTATACTGGAAAAGGAAAACAAGATGGAACTGTCTTTCAGCATCCGGCAACTGGTGGTTTACATCTACTCCCTGCGCGGAGACATCGGGAAAGCAATCGACGAAGCGCGACAAATGTACGAAAAAGCAGAAACGATGAGATATGATTTAGGAATAGCCCTTTCGAGCGCAGCTATCGGAGATGCCTATTTCTGCTCCAATATGCCCGAAGAAGCCACTGATTCTTATAAGGAAGCCATCCGTTATCCCGCCTCGCCTTCGGAGAACAACCATTATAAAGAAATGACTATCCTGAAACTTATACAGGTGCTTATTCTGACTCAAAGGACAGAGGAAGCAGAGAAATACAGAAAGATACTTTCCGAATCAAAATCCATACAGACCCATCAGACGCTGCAATTTCTGACACTTGCTACAGATGTTTCTTACTATATCCAGAAGAACGATCTGCGCAATGCGAACAACTGCCTGCTGCAAGCAGAGCAAATCTACCTTTCGGACAGGCAACCTTATTATCGCACCACCTACAATTATATGCAAGGACGATATAACGAAGCAACAGGGAACTACAATCTTGCATTACAGTATTACAATGAGATTCTGACCGGCATCCGGCAAAAGACGCGCTCCATCATCTACCTGCAAGTAGCTTATGCCAAAGCGAACTTACTGATAGAAATGGGCAGTAAAGTAGAAGCGGCGCATCTGTATGAAGAAATCAGTATCGTCACCGATTCGGTAGTCGCTCCCAGCTATGCACACCGCATCAACAGCCTTCGGGCATCTTATGAGGAAAACCGGATGAAAGTAGAGAATAAAGCCGAGTTCAACCGTATTTTCATGGGCGGCATTTTAATAGGAGTCATAGTGCTGGGCATCATGATTTACCTCGTGATACACATATTAAAACAAAACAAGAAGATAGCGGAATCCAAAATCCGCATGGAGCAATCACGACTCAACGCCGAGAATGCCATGCAGACCAAAAGTCTTTTCCTCTCCAACATGAGCCATGAGATACGGACTCCGCTGAGTGCCCTCTCCGGCTTCTCCAGTCTGCTGACCGAGCAGGCACTCGACGCCGAAACACGCCGCCAATGCGGCGACATCATCCAGCAAAACTCCGACTTGTTGCTAAAACTAATAAATGACGTAATCGACCTTTCCAATCTGGAGATCGGAAACATGAAGTTCAACTTCACCTATTGTGACGCTATCGCCATCTGCAATAACGTAATCGATACCGTCAACAAAGTAAAGCAGACACAAGCCGAGCTCCGTTTCAACACATCGCTGGCTTCCCTAAAGTTATACACTGACGATTCACGCCTGCAACAGTTACTGATCAACCTATTGATCAACGCCACGAAGTTCACCCCGCAGGGAAGTATCACGCTGGAAGTCCGTCAGGAATCGGAAGAATTTGCGCTCTTCTCCGTCACCGACACCGGTTGCGGAATCCCACTGGAAAAGCAAAGTTCCATTTTCAACCGCTTTGAAAAACTGAACGAAGGAGCACAGGGAACCGGACTCGGCCTCTCTATCTGCCAACTGATCATTGAACGGATCGGCGGCAGCATATGGATAGACCCTGCCTACACCACCGGATGCAGATTTTATTTCACCCATCCCATCAACCCCACAAAAGAAGGAAAGGAGGCACAGTCATGAAACGGTTATGGATATTCTTCATACTGATCGTACTGGCAGGAGGAACCGGCAAGGCTCTCTCCAGCAATAACGAAGCTGCCAAAGACAGTCTGCTTCAGATACTGGACACTTTGCCGGCCGATTCTTCCCGGCTGGAGATGCTTTATTCACTCGCTTATCTGGACCCGATGTCACCTTCCTGCGTCTACTATCTGGGAAAATTATTGGAGGAAGCTACCACACAGGACAACAAGTATTATCAGTGTCTTGCTCTGTATGCCCATGTCGTTTATTACTTCAACCACCAAGACGAAGAAAACACAGTCATCTGGATGGACAAGCTCTCTCCGGTTGCTTTAAAAAACAACTCCTACAGCTTATACTTCGAAGGAAAAAGAGCAGAAATAACCATACATATCATAAAGCATAAAATAGAATATAGCATCACCCAAGCCGAAGAGATGTTTAAACTGGCACAAAAGTTAAACAATCCCCAAGGAATGTCATCGGCCAAACTATGCCTGATGACTGCTTATATGATGACCGCCCGCTTTAAAGAAGGCGAAGAGGCCGGATTCGAAGCCTACCGCCTTCTGCCACCCGCCGCCTCCCTGGAATCGCGCAAAAGCGTGCTCCAAGAAATAGCCTTATCTTGTTCCGCCACTAGAAACAAAAACTTCCTGAAGTACCTGCAGGAATACAAGAAAGTGCTGGACACACTATCAGAAGCAAAGCAGACACCCAAAGCATACAGCTACCTGTTATTGGAGTCTCTCTATGCCGACTATTATCTGAATGAAGGCACACTGGACGAAGCCCGCCCCCATCTGAAAAAGATGGATGAATACTTCTCTCCTACCACTTACATTCCTTGCCGGGGATTATATTATAATGTGTATTCCCATTATTACCGGATTACCAAAGAATACGAAAAGGCCCTGTCATACTCTCAAAATGCTATCGAACTCCTGTCCGAAGTATCGGACAATGAAGGGCTGAACTACAAAATAGAACATGCAAGCATTCTTACAGAGGCGGGACAAGCGGATGAAGCAATCCCGTTATTCCAAAGTTTGCTGGCGAAAAAAGACTCATTCTATCGGGCACTATCCATCTCGCAGACGAATGAAATCTATCAGATGCGCAACATGGACAACCTGCTTCTTGAAAAAGAACAGTACAAAGCAATGGTTCATTATGCCGGACTGACTCTGATAGCCATCGCACTGCTTATCCTGATTCCGTCTACCATACGTATCTATTATGTACGCAAGAAATTGAGGAAAGAAGAAGAGGAAATCCGCAAGATGAGCCAGATTGCGGAAGAAGCGAACGAAGTAAAAAGCCGCTTCCTTGTTAACATGAGCTATAACATACGCATCCCGTTGAATAACGTCTTAGGGTTTTCTCAACTCATGACTACTGATCCGGAAAGCATGGATGCCGACCAATGGAAAGAATATTCGGAGATTATCCAGACCAACTCCGCCGAACTGATACAACTGGTGAACGACGTGCTCGACCTCTCCAGACTGGAGGCCGGAAGAACGAAATGGCAGATACAGGAGCACGAAATCATCTCCTTGTGCTCGGACGTTCTCGGTATGGTACGCATGAGATGCGGAGATAAGATACAGGCAGACTTTCATACGGAAATAGAAAGCCAGCCGTTTCAGGTAGACACCGCCCGATTCACACAATTGATTCTCAGTACACTGATCTACACAGACCCGTGTGAAGAGAAAAGGAAAGTGTCTCTCTATCTGGAACGTGACACGCAACGGGAACTATTTGTCTTTCGGGTAGTCAACAGTCCGTTAGCCGATCCGACCCTGCAAACACAAAAAGCAGAAGTACGCCATAGCATCAACCGTCTGACAATCGAATATTTCAAAGGTACATATACGATTGAACCGAATACTCCGGAAGGTCCCGTACTGACTTTCACATATCCTTATTCCAAAACAAATAATATCTAATCATATGACCAAGAATCTGATCACACGAAAAATACAATTCTTATTTCTCATCGGAGCTATCCTGCTAGCGCCCTCTATCGCACGTGCTTCCGCCGTTACGGCTTCCGTCGACAGTCTGCAGAATCTCTTGCAAAACGACACGGATGCCGGGCAACGGGCCATTATCTATATTCATCTGGCGGATATCCACGTAGACAGCCTCAACATTTCCTCCCAATATTGGGACAAAGCCCTCACCGAGGCCGCAAAAGCCAAAGACGAATATATGATGAAGCTCGCACTCGATAATCTGATACAACGATATGCTTCCAAAAACAAAGAGAAGGTAGAAAAGTATATAACCTTCGCCCGACAATATCTGCCGGAAGAACACAACACCCTTTTCCGGTATTACTTGTATTGTTACAACATCTGGGCGGAAATGCGAAAGAACAATTCGCTGGAAACAATCGAACAAGAACTGGACAAGCTGAAAAAGGAAAATCACGGACAAATGACACCTGAAGAACAAATTCAATGGGAATATCTGACCGGAGTATCACTCGATTATTCAGCGGTACTGACACATTCATACAATGAAGTTTCCAAAGCCATTCCTTA
>OIHA01000375.1_pt1 | contig 13985 bp, 8 predicted proteins | sample 1582431 | NCBI WGS metagenome assembly OIHA01 (sample SAMN02674792, study PRJEB24791) | human gut metagenome, SKBSTL006 | isolation source: stool | host: Homo sapiens | place: USA | reverse complement strand
CTCCCATACATCATCTACACGGCATTCGGAGTTTGATATCCCTTAGTAAGCTTTGTCACCTCATAAGGTTGGTCCAAAACATAGGTCTGTTCTTTATCACGGCGGCTTTGTGCCGATAACTCTACCGGCAGTAGCAAGACTGCCAAGAGCATAACGATACATATTCTTAATATCTTAGTCATAATTATTGTTTTATTATTCAACTGTTACTAAAATAGGGGCATGGTCGGAGAGGAAAGCATTATTCTCTGTTTCAGCCAATACACCATACCTCAAAACTTTCAGTCCATTACGTACAAAAACGTAATCAATCAGCGGACGTTTATCGTAAGGAATCTTTCCGAAATCATGGAAACTCCATGCCGGACCATAAACAATTGCCGATGCCTGGCGTGCATCTGTCAAGTGTTCCGGATTGGAAGGGTCAGTCACGTGTTTGATGACATCCGATTCCGGACTAGCATTAAAGTCGCCCGTTACTACTACGGGTAAGTTACCACTCAACTCATTTACTTTATCCAGCATAAGGCTTATACCTTCACGACGTGCAGCAACACCTACATGATCCAAGTGGGTATTCAATGCGAAGAACTCCTTGCCACTTACTTTATCTTGCAGTTTTGCCCATGAAGCGATACGCTCACAAGCTCCATCCCAGCCCTTGGAACCGGCAACTTCAGGAGTCTCGCTCAACCAGAAATAGCCAGAATCCAGCAAGTTGAAACGATCTTTCTTATACCAGAGTGCACTATATTCACCCTTTTCCTTTCCATCTTCACGACCTACACCGATGACTCCGTATTCCGGCAATCGTTGTTTAAGGTCTTCCAACTGATTATGAAGTACTTCTTGCGTACCCAATATATCCACATCATAAAAACGGATGGCATTTGCCGCGCGGTCTTTACGGTATTGCCAGTTGTCCAAGCTATCTTCCAGATTGTCATAGCGAATATTGAAACTCATGACATTAACGGGCTCTGGTGCAGGTGCCTGCTGCTTCACCTGTCCGCATGATGCAGCGAACAAAGGTAAAAATAACAAAAATAACTTTCTCATAGCATATATATTAAACTATTATTTCACAAATAAAGCCGATGCAGGGATGGGTGCCAACTTCTCGGCAGAAGGCAGTTTCCAAGCCCAGCTCAAATACTCACCTTCATAATCTTCAAAGTAATAGAGCTTGTAAGGATGAAAACCTTTCTTCAGTGCGACCATTCCGGTAGCAGGAATTGCAGCATGGGAAGCATCATTATTGACTACCTGCTCATCGTGAATGTACAAGACACTGCCATCGTCCGAACGGGTCTGGAAAGTATAGACCCCATCTTCGGGAACATTTATCAATCCAGAAAAGATATAACCGAAATGATCCTCCTGCTTAGCACCCTTAATAGAAGGTTCGGGCATGACACCAGACTCCAGCAACGGTGACTTTTCTACATCAGCCACTTTCTGGTAAGTGCCTTCAAAGTACTTATAAGATGTACCATTCTGAGTAGGATTTACAGAAAGAGCAGCCTTCAATTCAGCTTTCGTTGCCGATATGGATAATGTTCTGCTTGAGCGGAGACCTTCCTTGAATCCTTTGGCTTTTATTAAAGTGGTCTTGTCCAGTTCAAAAGGCTGCTCGTACAATGCCGACTGCTCTGTGGGCTCGCTGCCATCCAATGTATATCTGATTTCGGCATCCTTGGTTGTTGTGGCCAATGCAACCGTTACCTTATCCATAAACAAGTTCAAATCCTTATCCACATAGGGAATGGAAACGACTTCATCTTTAGTATAGGAATAAGGGGATGCTTCAGAGGAAACACCTCTCTCCATATTCGGCTTATCGGACAAAGTAAAACGAAGTTCTCCACCTTCCATCAACTGTGCATAAGTAATAAAATTTACATCTATCGGTTGTCCGTTCAATTCTACTTTTGTGATATAGACATTCTTCTTCGGATTGTTGGCAAGGATGGTCAAAGTCTTTCTATTTGCCAGGTTGACAACCGCTTTCTCAAATAGAGGAGTAGTCAGTGCAAATTCATTGCTTCCCGGACAAACTGAATAAATACCCAAGCTGGATAATATATACCAACCGGACATCTGTCCACAATCTTCATTACCAATGATTCCTTCAGGCGTAGGAGCGTACATTTCATGGAGCAGACGGCGTGTCATTTCCTGCGTCTTCCAAGGCTGTCCGACGTAATCGTACAGATAGGCGATATGATGGCTCGGCTCATTGCCATGAACATATTGACCTATCAGTCCGGTAATATCCACTAAATCGCCATGTACATCCGACTCTACTGTAAAGATAGAATCGAGTGCGGTAATAAACTCTTTCTTACCACCAAACAGTTGTGCCATACCGCTTACATCGTGAGGTACAAAGAAGCGATACTGCCAGGCTGTGGCTTCCGTATAGGCACGACCGACCTCAATAGGATTGAAGGGAGTTTCCCAGTTCCCATCCATCCGCTTGGGGCGGAAGAATTTTGTATTACCATCAAAAACATTGATATAGTTCTGGGAACGTTGAATATACTTTTGATAAATATCATCCTTACCCATTTCCTGAGCCATACGTGCAATACACCAGTCATCATAGGCAAACTCCAGCAAACAAGAGATGGACTCTTTCTTTATATTAGAAGGAATAAAGCCATTCTGAATATAGTAATCAGCTCCCTTTTTGTTCTTTTCAGAAGAAACTACCATAGCTTCCAACGCCTTTTCCGCGTCAAATCCTCTAATACCCTTCATATAAGCATCTGCTATAACGGACACTGCATGATAACCAATCATAGTTCCCGTCTCTCCGGCAGAAAGCGGCCAGATAGGAAGTTCACCCGAAGATTCGTAAATGTCCAGAAAGGAATTTATCATATTATTGACCAAAGTTGTATCAATCAAAGTCATCAACGGATTCCATGCACGGAAAGTATCCCAAAGCGAAAATGTAGAATATTGCACTTTGCCTTTTGGCAATTGCCCAATTTCCATATTATGACGGCGGTACTCACCATTGACATCACTCACGACATTGGGTACAACCATAGAATGATACATGGCTGTATAGAAATTCTTCAAGTCGTCCGTATTGCCGCCTTTTACCGTAATAGCAGAGAGAGCTTGTTCCCAAGCGGAACGGGCAGCACTACGCACGGCATCAAAATCGAAACCTATCACCTCGGTTTCCAAATTCTCACGTGCATTCTTTTCACTGACAATGGATAATCCAACTTTGGCTATAACCGGCTCTCCATTACTATTATCGAAGGACAAGCAAGCCTGCAAATCGGTACCGTTCAACTTAACTCCTGCAGAAACCATCTTTTTATTCTGTATAAAGTCTATGGCCTGAAAAGGTTTCGAGAACTGGGCTACAAAATAAACGTACTGATTGTCCGTCCATCCCCTGGTTCTGCGCATACCTGTTATTTCGTTGGCGGCAGTCTGTTCAAGTTCAGCCTCATAAATATATTCGTTATCAAGCAAATGAGTCAAATCTATAATAATAGATGCTTCTTTGCCGGAAGGAAACGTATAGCGGTGCATACCGGCGTGTGCCGTTACCGTCAATTCAGCTTTTATTCCTTCTTCTTTCAGAACAACCGAATAATATCCGGCAGAAGCATCTTCGTCTTTATGGGAAAAAGCCGCTGGCTGGTAAATGCTTTCCGTAGTCAAATCCGGTTTCAGCGTAGTAGGACGAAACAGTATATCCCCAAGATCAATGCATCCGGTCCCACTTAAATGTGTGTGTGAAAAACCTTTTAGAGTCGTATCATTATAATGATACCCCGAACAAGCATCCCAGTTTCCGGCACGCGTGTCAGGACTTAACTGTACCGCCCCGAACGGAACGGTTGCCCCCGGATAAGTATGCCCATGAAAGCCGGTACCTATAAAAGGGTCTACATAGTCTACGGGAGATAGTTCACCGGATGTACAAGAGCAGCAAGCCCAAAAGGCAGTAGTTGCACATATAAGAGTTTTTAATTTCATCAGACTGTATATTTGAAGAGCGCTGCAGACTGTCGGGAATGCCGTCTCTCCGTATATTAAAATGATTTTATGAATAGCCTTTGCAAATGAAAGAAAAAGAAGAAATATCTGCAAGGATCAATACCCGAAAATACCAACCCCTGCAGATTAGACCAATGGCAATGAGGTCTTTTTTTATATTTTATCTCTTTCAGAGAAAATATCAATCATAATGAGGATTCTGTTTTAACTTACCATCAGATTTGGTAATCTGAACCGAAGGATAAGGGAATACGATCATGTAATCCTGATAAGCAATCTTATCCGTATAATCCTCATACTCACCTACAACGAATGTGGAAGCAGGGTCCTGGCGGTTGGCATAATGACGTACGCGCGGACGGGCATTCAATTCGGCAGCAGCCAAAGCCTTTATTTCAGTATTGCCTGAGCGATACCAGCGTTTCAAATCATATAAATGGTCTGTAAACTCAAATGCCAATTCACAACGGCGTTCATGATATAGGTCAGCCATAGTAGCAGTGCCCGTCAATAATGCAACATTGGCACGTTTACGAATGCGATTCAAATCAGCCGTAGCCAAGTCCGCTTTATTAGTCATCAAATAAGCTTCCGCACGGAAAAGTAACATTTCTGCAAAACGGATAACCGGGAAATTAATACGTACCGTCGGCCAGTCTCCGTTTGTATTGATATACCCCTTATTGGCTGCATCTTCATACTTAAAGGGATCCATGTATTTATTAATCATAAAACCGGATTCAATATCCGAGCTTGAATAAAAAGCACGGGATTCACCCAAGAATTGAAATTCCTGACCATACTCTAAAACCGTACGAACCAAACGGTCATTACCAGCTCCGTCTTTCAACATCTCTTCGTAAATATCATAAGACGGCTTGTTCTGTCCCCAGCCATTATATTGTCCCCAGCCTTTGTTCTCAAGGACAACTCCCGGAAACTCCGAACCGCCACCTTGAGAGCCACCATTTCCAGGAATAGTCCAAATATACTCTTTATTCCACCATTTAGAGAAATCAGAAGAGAACAACTCTTCATAAGTACCGGCTAAATCACGTCCGTAAGCAGTTTCCAGTTCATTGACCATACTGATTACATTTCCCCATTGTGTAGCATCCCAAGTTGCCCAATAAGCATAAACTTTAGCTTTAAAAGCTACTGCAGCCGCATCGTGCGCGCGTCCTCTATCATTATCTCCATACTCTTCAAAACGGGGCAAATACTCTATTGCCTTGTCCATATCCGAGATAATCAATTTATAATTATCGATGACCGAAGCTTGCTGAGGAGGAATAGAATTGTCATAGCCACCTTCAAAATCTTCATAACGGACAAAAGGTACCCCTTGTGTATCAAGACCGTAACGATAAGCAATCAAGAAATGAGCCCATCCACGAGTGAAGTAAGCTTCACCGAGACTTCTCTTTTCAATATCACTCAAAGTGGTGCTTTTCCCTTTCTTAAGCAACTCTTGTATTACCCAGTTGGAACGTGCCATCACTTTGTACATAGTATCAAAAATAGTACGCAAAGGGGATTCGTCTCCTGTATATTTCAATGTAGCAAGTGTTGGAAAATCACGGGTCTTTCCCCACACAACGTCGCACGCGGCACCTTGTTCCCAAAACAGTTCGCGTCCATATACAGCTTCCTGATGAAATCTTTCATACAATGCATCTACAGCATCAATAGCCTGCAGGTCATTGGTAAAATAAGTCGTTGTAGTAGCATCTCCCTCTGGTTGCACATCAAGGAAGTCACTGCAAGAACTCATAAGCAATGTGGCAGACATCGCAAAAAATAATATATTTTTTTTCATAATCATTCTTCTCTATTAATTATTAGTAAGTCAATTTTACACCAACAGATAATACGCGAGATACCGGATATTTCAAAGCATCCCAGCCACCACATTCAGGATCCATACCAGAATATCCAGTGATAGTAGCAAGATTTTCACCACTGAAGTACACAGACAAACGGCTGTTACGGTCATTCAAATGAGACCACTTGCGGAATACATCGCTTAAATCATAAGAAAGGGTTACATTCTTCAAACGCAGATAAGAAGCATTCTCCAAATACCAATCAGATGCAGTCGTAAAGTTTCCATTCGGGTCATTCTTTGACAAACGAGGAATATCAGAACCGGTATTTGTAGGACTCCAAGCATTCAATATCTCGCTGGAACGGTTAAAGTTTCCTTCTACATCACTCAACAGCATGTACTTTCCTACATATAAAGCTTTTGCTCCACCTACTCCCTGGAACATGGCACTGAAAGAAAGTTTTTTCCACGTCATTCCCAATGTAAAGGCAAAAGTCGTCTTCGGAGTCGCACTACCCATATACTGACGGTCTGCATCCGTAATTTTACCATCGCCATTATGATCCACAAACTTCAAGTCACCAGCCTTGGCATTCGGCTGAATACCTACCCACTCTTTTTCACCATTATCATTGGTCACATATGTTCCATGTTTAGCATTCCACTCGGCAACTTCTGCATCACTTTGGAACAAACCATCTGTCTTAATCAAGTAGAAGGAATTCAGAGGTTCCCCTTCCGTACTCTGCATCATATAAGGGATGCTACGGAACCTTTTATCATTAGGCCACAAACCCGGATTGCCATCCGCATCCTTCACACCTATATCTGATACCCAGTTCTTTAAATACGAGAAGTTACCCGATACGAAATAAGAAAGGTTTTTGTTAATCTTATCGCTCCAATTAGCTTGAATCTCAAAGCCACGGTTACGCACTTCACCTTGATTGATTAACATGGCATCGAGTCCCATAGTAGAAGGCCACCCCATTGATTGTGTCTGAATCAAATTGAAAGTACGTTTATCAAAATAGTCTAATGATACCGACAAACGGTTTTTAAACATCTCAACATCCAAGCCCAAGTCAGTCTGTTCTGAAGTTTCCCAGGTCAAATCAGGATTTAACGCAGAGCCGTTGTAAATCAAAGTATTCCAGATATTATTTGCCTCAGGACCATATTGTGCTTGTTCTGTCCACGAGCTTTTCTTCAACAAAGCAGACTTATAATTAAGCCCTATAGAGCTCAAATTACCTACACGCCCCCAAGAAGCACGCAATTTCAGCAAACTGATAAAATCACTCTTCTTAAAGAATTTTTCATTAGATATTTTCCATCCAAGGGTCACTGCAGGGAAATCACCATAGTTATTTTCCTTAGGCAAACGTCCAGCATAATCACGACGCCAAGATGCAGTAGCAAAATAACGGTCATTATAAGAATAAGCCAAACGGGCAATCAACGACACATTGGCATCAGGTCCAGTCAAATAGTCAGATGCTGTCACTGATCCTGCATACGCCATGTATTGTAAAAATTCCGATTCATCCGCAAAATCCTTACCCGTCACTTCCAGTCCACGCGTTTCAGAATGATCTGCCGTAGTCGAGAACAAGGCACCAACCGTATGTTCACCGAATGTCTTATCATAAGTCAGGGTATTTTCCGTCTTCCAAGCATCTCTACGGTAAGTAGTTTCTTGAAGATTATTCGACAAAGCCGGTTTACCTACTTCATCACGAATAGGATTGAACTTCTTGTAATGATTAGTCTTCATATTATAAGTAAAACGACTCGTAAACTTCAATCCAGGAAGTACATTAGCTATCTCCAAGCTGGTAGTGCTCCATATGTCACTTATCTTGTCATACAAATTCTCTGCTTCCAATAGACGTACCGGATTTACAGCATCCCCGTGGATATCAGAGAAATTCGAACCATATTTTTCAATATAGGCAGGATCTTCCGTAGTCACACCACCATAACTTCCGTCCAACGGATTATAGACAGTGGCACTTGCCGGCATGTAGATAGCCGAAAGGATAGGTCCTGTATAAGCATCGTTATCCGTAGCTTTGGAACGTTGGGTAGTGTTCTGCCATACAAAATCCTCACTGACGCTCACCCACTTGTTCAGCTGCATTTTACCATTATAACGTAATGTAAGATTCTTCTTGAAAGTATTAATCAAAACACCTTCATCATTATCGTAAGCAAAAGATATACGATTTGAAAAATTATCAGAACCTACATTCAACGCTACGTTATGACGTTGGTAGAAGGCAGTGCGGAAAATCTCATCCATCCAATCAGTACGAGTCGTACCTATCCATGGATTTTTGGTAACATCCCAACCGACTGGAAGCGAAAGTCCTGCATTTTGATGAGATATCTTACGCATCTCAATCTGCTGCTCCGCATTCAGTGGTTCTATCAAATTGGTAGCCTGACGAATACCAAAAGTGCCGTCATAAGTCAACGAAGGAGCACCTTGTTTCGCTTTTTTGGTAGTTACCAACACAACACCACCTGCACCAGACTGTGCGCCATAGATAGCAGCAGAAGCAGCATCCTTCAAAACAACGATACTTTCAATATCATTCATGGATGAGATAGGTGCACCGGGAACACCGTCCACAACCCAAAGTACATTGTCTCCATCTTGTGAGCCTTGACCACGAATCACAATGTTAGGAGAAGAAGTTGGGTCGCCACCATCGGCCGTAATGGTAACACCTGCCAGCTGTCCCTGCAGCATGCCTTCGGTAGAAGTTACCGGGCGAGCAGCCAATTCTTCAGTATTACTTACTACACCCACTGAAGCAGACAAGTCCTGCTTACGTGTATTCGCACCATACCCTAATACAACAACCTCATCCAGAAGTTCTGTATCCTCTTTAAGCACAATTACCATTTGTTTTTCTGCCACTGGTACTTCCTGAGTCACATAGCCGACAAAACTGATTACCAATACGCCGTTTTTATCGGCCGAAACATTAAAGTTTCCGTCAACGTCCGTAATCACTCCATTAGTCGTCCCCTTTACTAACACATTGGCACCAATCACAGGTTCGCCAGTCTGATCCTTTACTGTTCCTTTCACTGAAATCTGCTGTGCATAAGCACCTGCCGACAAGAACAGTCCCAACAATAGGGTCAGAATCGTTCGATAGATTCTAAGATTTACTTGTTTCATGCATTCAAAATTTAAAGTTTATAATATAGAAAATTATAATTCCGCCACAAAGGTCAGAAAGCAGAATTACATAGTTATTACAAAAGGAACAATTCTCTAACAGTCCTTATTTATGCGTAAAATAATATAACTGCAAAATATTTATTATTTTCAATCAAACCGTATAGGGATTATTACTCAAGAAGAGCGGCAGCACCCAATAAACTGGAATCCTTTTGATGCGAAGCCACCACACTCACATTATCCGATATAATCTTGTAGGGAAAACTTTGCATTGTTTGTTCCATAGCATTTTTAAAGAAAGGAAAAGCCGATACAATACCGCCTCCTAAAACAATAGCCTGGGGAGCATAGGCAAAAAGAATTGCCTTTATAAGATTACCCAAATGCCTCCCAAACTCTTTCCAAATCTCCAATGCAGCTTGTTCTCCTTGCTGGGCTTTTTCAGCTACTACCGCACCGGTAGTGCCATAACGTTTAAACAAGAAACTACTGCAATAGTGTTCAAAATCAGAGTCCAAATAAGGAAATGAGCCTATCTCACCGGCTCCCATATATTGCCCACCATACAAACGACGGCCAATGACAACGCCAGCTCCAATTCCGGTCCCAATAGTAACGCCTACCATGTTGGTATAAGATTTTCCTTCGCCGTATAGGCTCTCCCCCAAAGTGAAACAGTTGGAATCATTATTAATGGCAACTGCCACCTTGAATTCGTTCTCCAAAATCTCCTTCAAGTGTATTTCTTTCCAAGAAGATATATTTGCTACATTATATACAATTCCTTTCTCCGGATCAACAATTGAAGGGACACCGATACCGATACCATCTACCTGCTCATTCATCATATTCCGAATAAGCTGGGAAAGCTGGTTTAGCACAGTAGAAGCATCTTGCTGAGCTAAACATGGAACCGACACTTTATTCAAGCAGTTCCCTTTTTCCACTTGGGCTATTCGAATATTGGTTCCTCCTAAATCTATTGACAGTTTCATAGTATATAACATTAAGGTGTTCAACATGTGCAAAATTAAGAAAATGCTTTTTTTTCAGTATTCCCAATTGCGCATATAAATCTTCATTTTGCGCAAACATTACTGTCAATCAAATATTCCACCAAATCTTTTCCTCCAGGTTCACTGACAAAATCGATAAAAACAATACCGCAATTCCGGCAATTCTTTTGTTTTAAATAGTCAGCAATAGGCTTGTTTACCTTATCAGCAAAGACTTTAGGGGTTCCCAAGGGCAGCCCCGTCGCACTTACAAAAGTAATTCCCCACCGACGTGAGGAAACCGGCTCAGCAGACATCCCTTCAATATTACGGACACAAACCCCTACCTTCTTCCCGGCCTCCTCACCCGATTCATATTGATATTTATCTTCGAGCAAAGCCACTCCTTCCTTACCATCTTTATTGCGAAGAGTGAGCAGGCAAGTACTGTCATCCTCCCAACCTACACATGCTGCTCCAGGATAATTATCCATAGCATGATCCCTATGCAGGAAAAGAATCTTTCCACGGCAATCTTTCAGCGTCAGTTCAGGGCGAAAGTCCATCACGAAATAACTTTGATACTCAGGGCTGCTTAAAGAAACGGACAGCAGAGAAGCATAATCCCGCAATTCTCCCCCTTCCTTTTTCAAGGAAACAATCAAAGTCTCAGAAGGATATGTTTGCAGAAAGTGTATAAAAGCAGGTAAAACATCATCTTCCCAATATATATCCTGAAAGGCATGACTGTGAAACACCCCCAGTTTATTACCCTTCTTTTCCAAACGGATATCGAAAGCACGGATGCCTTGCCGTAATTGAGCAGGAATATCTGTTGCTTGTGTTTTCAACATATGCCCTCCTTTGATACTACCGCTATCGTGTGAACCAGGAATAGAAATCTTACATATAGGAAGCGTATCATGGAGAATCCTCATCCACTCAGGCCGCAGTGCAACCTCATCCCGCGCCTCCGCACAAGTATCCTGCAATCTGGAAGCTGTAGCACAAACCGGAGCATTCAATAGAAATATGGTCAAAGCTAATACAACAACTGTTCTTAATCCGTTTCTCTTCATAGTATATTGCTTTTAAGTTTACTGCATGCAAATGTAGAGAGTTCATTCTTTTCCCTCATCCTAAATTGCGTATTTAGTTCTTCATTTTGCGCAAACATCGAAAGCAACATATAGTAACATCTGAGCCAAACGTAATGTACCTTTTCATTACATAAATGTACCTAACGAAAAATGCCATACATTCTCCGTACTGCGTATCTCATCCCAGACGAAGCCCTCCCAAGAAAAGGATTTCAACTCCTCAGGACACTCCAGACGGTTCTTGACAATAAAACGCGTCATCTCTCCGCGACACATCTTGGCATAGATAACGACAGTCTTCGGCTGTCCGGCCTTCCAAACTTGAAACTCGGGCGTAATAACACGCACCTCTTGCTCCACCCGCTTCCAGTCGAACAAATCTTTCATTTCAGCACTTGCCAAATTAATGAGAACACCGCCACAGTTTTTAATTTCCTCTATGAAGTAATCCGTCAACAAAGGCTTCCAATAATCAAACATGGATATTCCACCTTTTTCGGGCAAACGGACATCTCCTTCCAAACGATAGGGTTTGATACCGTCCAGCGGGCGAAGCAACCCATAAAGAAAAGAAGTGATACGTAGATGTTCTTGCGCATAACGAAAATCCTCCGCTGAAAAATCTTTCGGAAGAATGCGTTTAAAAACAGCTCCCGTGTAGGCGCAAACGGCTGGCATCGAACGATTCTCCTCCGAACAGAAATCATGAAAACGCAAACGGTTCTCGGCAGCAATTTTGGTATTCACCCGAAGAAGCCTTTCCAATTCGGATACTGAATACTGCGACATTTCCAACGCATTCCGCACAGCCTCCGTTTCGAATTTCGGGACTGTGACTTCGGGCACGACAACAGAGCAGCGCGCTGCCATGGTCTTTGCACAAGAGATAAAAACAAGCATAGCGATATTTTTTAATGGATACAAAAATAAAGTTTTTTAGTGGAGAATACATATACTTATAAAGTTTTTCCGCAGAATTCACCTCCGTTTCAAGAGTTTTTCATACCTTTACACCTTGTTGGAGAAAAGTGCACGTATTGCCCCCCTCTACTCCCCCAACATCTTGAGATAGAAAAAGAAAAAATAATATATAAAATGACTCACAAATGGAATTATCAACCCATTACACCCGAACAGGCAGAAGCAAGCCAACAACTGGCCCAAGAATTGGGAATTAGCCCAATATTGGGAAAATTGCTGGTGGAGCGGGGAATAACAACGGCAGCGGATGCCCGGAAGTTTTTCCGCCCCCAACTACCGGACTTATACGACCCATTCCTGATGAAGGATATGGATATAGCCGTAGAGCGCCTGAACAAGGCAATGGGAAAGAAAGAGCGCATTCTTGTTTATGGAGATTATGACGTAGACGGTACCACGGCTGTGGCATTGGTCTACAAGTTTATTCAACAGTTCTATTCGAACATCGACTACTATATCCCCGACCGTTACAATGAGGGGTATGGAGTTTCAATCCAAGGAGTAGACTATGCCGCAGAGAGTGGTGTAGGTTTGATTATTGTATTGGACTGCGGTATCAAAGCCGTCGAAGAAATCACATACGCCAAGGAGAAAGGCATTGATTTCATCATCTGCGACCATCATGTCCCCGATGATGTACTGCCCCCTGCTGTAGCCATTCTGAATGCCAAACGGGAAGACAACACCTATCCTTATGAACATCTGTCCGGATGCGGTGTAGGCTTTAAGTTCATGCAGGCATTTGCCCTCAACAACGGTATCGAGTTCCATCACCTTATCCCTTTACTGGACCTCTGCGCCGTCAGTATCGCATCGGATATTGTCCCCATTATGGGTGAAAACCGCATTCTCGCCTACCACGGTTTGAAGCAGTTGAACAGTAATCCCAGCGTAGGCCTGAAAGCAATCATTGATGTCTGCGGACTGACGGACAAGGACATCACCGTCAGTGACATTGTATTCAAAATAGGTCCCCGCATCAACGCCTCCGGACGTATCCAGAACGGGAAAGAAGCTGTTGACTTGCTTACTGAAAAAGATTTCTCTCTTGCCCTGGAGAAAGCCGGACAAATCAACCAATACAACGAGACACGCAAGGACTTGGACAAGACCATGACCGAGGAGGCCAACAAGATTGTAGCTGACCTGGACGGACTTGCCGACCGACGTTCCATCGTATTGTACAATGAAGACTGGCATAAAGGCGTCATCGGCATCGTAGCCTCCCGGCTGACGGAAATCTATTACCGGCCGGCAGTAGTACTGACACGTACGGATGACATGGCAACCGGTTCTGCCCGTTCCGTCTCCGGATTCGATGTCTACAAAGCCATTGAATACTGCCGCGACCTTCTGGAAAACTTCGGAGGTCATACCTACGCCGCCGGTCTTTCCATGAAGGTGGAAAATGTACCGGCCTTTATCGAACGCTTCGAAGAGTTCGTATCACAAAATATCCTGCCGGAACAGACATGCGCCGTCATCGACATCAATGCCGAGATTGATTTCAGAGACATCACTCCGAAATTCTTCAGCGACTTGAAGAAATTCAATCCATTCGGACCGGACAATGCCAAACCCATTTTCTGTACGCACAATGTCTATGATTATGGTACCAGCAAAGTCGTAGGCCGCGACCAGGAACATATCAAGCTAGAACTGGTGGATAATAAATCGAACAATGTAATGAACGGCATCGCTTTCGGGCAAAGTTCCCACGTACGCTTCATCAAGACCAAACGTTCCTTCGACATCTGCTATTCCATTGAAGAGAATACCCATAAGAGGGGTGAAGTGCAGTTGCAGATTGAAGACATAAAGCCGAACTGAAAGCCTCTCCCCTAACCCCTCCC
>OIHA01000360.1_pt1 | contig 14426 bp, 10 predicted proteins | sample 1582431 | NCBI WGS metagenome assembly OIHA01 (sample SAMN02674792, study PRJEB24791) | human gut metagenome, SKBSTL006 | isolation source: stool | host: Homo sapiens | place: USA | reverse complement strand
GGGGGGGGGGGGTAAAATAAAAGAAGCAAAAACCACGAACAGGAGGTAAAAAAATTATGCGGTTACGGAAAACGATGAAGCGCACGGCGGCAGCTGTGCTGGCGCTCAGCATGGCGGTGTCGGCGGCGGCAATGCCTGCTTCGGCCGGTTTCAACATCGATATGTCTAAGGTGGACGGCGATGTTGAAATCACGCAGGCAGACGATAACGGCAGCGCAAAAGTGACCATCATGGTTGGCGGCGCTGATAAGACGAAAGATTTCAGCGACGGCAAAGAGGGTAATGATGTCACCATCACCGGCGACAACACCAAGCCCGCGCCCACCGAAAGCCTGAACGCAGCGGAGGAGAACACCTCCGAGGTTGAAAAGTCCGGCGAGACCAAGACCGAGGGCGAGGGGAAGACCCAGAACTCCGCCGCTGAGAACAAGGAGCAGACCGAAGAGCCCGGCTCTCTGGAGCTGCTGGCCCCGGAGGACGAGCAGAAGAAGGACGAGGAGAAGAAGGACGAGCAGAAGCCCGCCGAAACCCAGGAGACGGAGCAGGACAAAAAGACCGAAAAGACCTCCGATCAGGTGATCGAGTACGGCCAGTATGACCCCGAAGCCCAGCAGGAGGCCGCCAAGCCTGCTGCGGAGCAGGAGACTGGGGAGAAAAAGGCCGCTGCGGAGGTCTCCTACGAGGCCACCAACGCCCCCACCTCCATTACCGAAAAGGCTCAGGCCGCCGCCCGTAATGTGGTAAGTATCTTCAATAGCTCTGCCAAGGCTCTGAAGGTCATCCTCCGTGACCTGAAGGTGGATGCAGGGGATACGGACAAGAGTGCTGTGACGATTAGCAGTAGCGCTGGTGTGAAGCTGGAGCTGGAGGGCAAAAATGAGCTGACCGGCGGAAGCTCGGGAAATAGTGGAATCAGTGTGAGTGAAGTTTGGAATGGAAACGCGAATGTTCCGGGAGGCAAGCTGACGATCCAGGGCAAGGAGGGCTCCTCTCTGTCTGCCACCGGCGGCTCGGGCGAGAAGTATGGCGGTAGCGGCATCCGGGCTTACGAGCTGGAGCTGGTGGATGCAACGGTTACTGCTACCGGCGGTGCCGGTGGCATAAGGGGCGGAAGTGGCGTGTATACCACCAACTCCGACGAGCTTAACATCAAAAATTCGAAGCTCATTGCAAGTGGCGGCGCAAGTGGCAGCCAGCAGGTCGTAGGAAATGATGAAAGTACCGGTGGCGGCTACGGCATTCACACCGAGTATGCAAAGGTCATTGTTGGAGAAGGCAGCGAGGTCATCGCCACTGGCGGCAGTGACAAGACTGAGAACAGAGATGCCGGGGGTGGTACAGCTCTTGACTTCTATCAGGGCGGCTATGAAGTCCAGAAGGGCGGCAAGCTGACGGCGACCGGCGGCAATGCAGAGTCGAAGAACGGCAAGGCCACCGGCGGCACTGCCCTCGTTGGATCGTATAGCGGCATCGTGTCCGCCGGCGAGACGACGCTCATCGGCGGCAATGCCAAGTCGGGCTCGGGCAAGGCCACCGGCGGCGATGGCATCAATGGAGACAGCTATTACTTTCCGGAGGTCACCGTGAAGGATGGCACCTTCACTGCATTGGGCGGCAAGGCAGAGAACGCCAGCAACACAGCAACCAATGGCAACAGCATCTATATCAGCCCGTACGGGAATAAAGAACGGACCGAGTTGAAGGTTGAGAAGGGCGGCACCTTTATCACCGCCAAGCCGGATGGGTCGGATGAGAATGGAAACGGCATTACCGGCAAGATCAAGATCAACACCACCGGCGGCGGCAAGATCGAAGAGGTCGAGAATGCCAAGGTGGTCAAGAAAGACGACGGCACGGTTGAGGTGGTCGGCGATCTGGTTGGCGTGGTGACCGGCAACCTCAAGTATGAGCTGACGGCTACGGTAGAACCTACCTGCACCACCCCGGGCAAGAGGGTCTACACCTGCACCACCAAGGGCCACGAGGGCGAGACCTATGAGGAGACCATCGACGCACTGGGCCACGTGTTTGTGAATGGCGTCTGCAACCGCTGCGGCGCACCGGAGCAGGCAGCTGTCGAGAGCAGCGGCGGCTCCTCCGCTGTCACCCTGACCGTTACCGGCGCAGGGGCCTACGAGACCTCCATTGCCGATGGCCGGTACACCGTTGCAGTGCCTGCTGAGACTGCCGTCCTTTCCGGCTGCCTGAGCAACCTGAAGGAGCTGAAGGCTCAGGGCGTGAACACCATCGTGTTCCGCACCCAGCTCCGTGAGACCGCCCTGAACATCGACAGTATGCTGTCTCTGGGCGTGGACGACACCCTCTTTACCCTCACCCACTCCGGTGAGAGCGCAGAGCTGACGGTGGGCGGCGTTGCACACAACGAGCTGCTCCACTAAATAACCAACCTCCCAAGGCGGAGAGCTTCCGCATCTCCCCGCTTTGTACGAAAAGTCCCCCGGCACTTCCGCATGGTGCCGGGGGGCTTTTTTGCGCCGGGAGGGGCGGAGGTTCAAAATTTTTTCATAATTCACTTGACAACAGGGTTTGTATGTAGTATGCTCCACAGCAACCTATCAAAGTGCTTTTGAGACAAAACCTCAGGCACATGAAGTAAAATAAAGTCCGGACAGCCCACTATGCAGAAAAAGCATAATAGGCTGTTTTCTTTATAAAAGAAAGATACAGCACGAAACCGTGCGCGGCAAAAGCACAAGTAATACTTATTTCATCTGAACTGTACTTCGGATGAATACACATCAAGGGCAAAACTATACAAAATTCAAATCAGAATTTTGACGTGCAGTTGGTCAAACTACAGAAATCGTTGGGTTGAGGGTATAAATTTGGCAAAAAGTCTTTTCTTTCGGCGGTGGACGATGTATAATGCCGCCAAGGCACAAGGGTGTGCAGAAAGCTCCAGAGGGGGAGCAGAACACCTTGTGCATTTTTCAGAAACAGTCGCTTTAATACGTTAAAGCGGTGTTAGAGAGGGGAAAAGATATTATGAGATTCGATCGTCGTATTTCGCGCCGCAGCTTTCTGGCAGCAGCAGGCGTATCCGCAGCAGCCCTGGCCCTGACGGCCTGCGGCGGCTCCAGCTCCACGGCAGCTTCTACCGCTGCCTCCACCGGTGCTTCCAGCGCAGCTGGCACTGCTGCAGGCGGCACCCTGAACATCATGCTGGAGACTGAGGTCCAGTCTCTGGACCCGCAGATCGCCACCGACGGCACATCCTTTGAGGTCATCGCCGACTACACCGACGGTCTGATGCAGATGGATGCCGACGGCGCAGCTGTCCCGGCCCTCGCCGAGACCTACGACATCAGCGAGGACGGCAAGACTTATACCTTCCACCTGCGCGATGCAAAGTGGTCCAACGGCGACGCCGTCACTGCAGCCGACTTCGTGTTCGGCTGGCAGCGTGCTGTTGACCCCGCCAATGCTTCCGAGTATTCCTATATGCTGTCTGACATCGGCCAGGTGGTCAACGCCGCAGAGATCATTGCCGGTGAGAAGCCCGTCACGGATCTGGGCGTGACCGCAGTGGATGACAAGACCCTCGAAGTTCAGCTGAACGTCCCTGTCAGCTACTTCCTGAGCCTGATGTACTTCCCCACCTTCTACCCTGTCAACGAGGCATTCTTCAACACCTGCAAGGATACCTTTGGCACCAGCCCCGACACCGTCCTGTCCAACGGTGCATTCATCATGACCGACTACCAGCCCGCTGCTACCGCATTCGAGCTGACCAAGAACCCTGACTACTACGACGCTGCAAACATCGCTCTGGATGGTCTGGCTTATCAGGTCATCAAGGACAGCCAGCAGGCTCTGATGAGCTTCCAGACCGGCGCACTGGATCTGACCCTGCTGAACGGCGAGCAGGTGGATCAGGTAAAGGACGACCCCCAGTTTACCAGCGTGGGCGCCGGCTACCTGTGGTACATCAGCCCCAACATCGACGGTGTGCCTGAACTGGCAAACGAGAACCTGCGCAAGGCTATGACCTTTGCTCTGGACCGCGACGCCATCACCGGCGATGTCCTGAAGGACGGCTCTGCTCCCTGCTACACCGCCGTTCCTCCGCAGTTCGCCACCGGCCCGGACGGCAGCGATTTCAGCGCCGACCAGACCAAGTTTGCTGATTCCTGCGCATTCGATGCAGCCAAGGCAGCCGAGTATTACGAGACCGCCAAGAGCGAGCTGGGCAAGGACAGCTTCTCCTTCGACATGATCGTTGATGCCGACGATGCACCTCAGAAGGTGGCACAGGTCGTCAAGGAGCAGCTCGAGACCACTCTCCCCGGCCTGACCGTGAACCTGACCGTCGAGCCCAAGAAGCAGCGCGTGCAGGATATGCAGGACGGCAACTTCCAGCTGGGCCTGACCCGCTGGGGTCCCGACTACGCTGACCCCATGACCTATCTGGGCATGTGGGTCACCGGCAACTCCAACAACTACGGTCTGTGGAGCGACGCCGAGTTTGACTCCATCATCGAGGAATGCACCACCGGCGACCTCTGCACCGATCCCGAGGGCCGCTGGGCAGCTCTGTACGATGCAGAAGCCATCGTTCTGGAGCAGGCAGTCATCTTCCCGCTGTACGGCCAGTGCAATGCCGAGATGATCTCCAGCGCCGTTACCGGCGTGGATTTCCACCCGGTGGCTCTGAACCGTGTGTACAAGCGGGCCGCAAAGAACGCTTAAAGAAAAAACGCTGAACAAAGGCCGCACAGTGGCCCGCAAAAGCCACTGTGCGCCTTTTTGGCATTGTACCTGTCCGCGGCATGCGCACGACTGACCGCGGACAGGAAAACCAAAGGGGGTTCACCTGACGTGAAAAAATATACGCTCAAGCGTATCCTCACCTCGCTGTTTACGCTGCTGGCCATCCTGCTGGTGCTGTTCATCCTGATGCAGCTGATGCCCGGCTCGCCCTTCAACGACGAAAAGCTGACAGCCGATATGAGAGCCGCGCTCTATGCAAAATACGGTCTTGACCAGCCGATCTACATCCAGTTCTTCCGCTACGTGGGCAATATGCTCCGGGGCGATCTGGGTGTGAGCTACAACATCTCCAAAAATACGCCCATCTCCCAGCTCATCCAGTCCCGCCTGCCCATCTCCATCCAGATCGGCGGCATGGCCGTCACGCTGGGCGCTCTGGTGGGCCTCGTGCTGGGCATCATCGCTGCCCTCAAGCGGGATACCATTTTTGATACTATCGCCACCATCATCTCGGTCATCGGCGTGTCGGTGCCGTCCTACGTTTTCGCACTGGCCCTGAGCTACACCTTCGGTTTCAGGCTCCGCTGGTTCCCGATGCTGTTCTCCGCCAAGGATGTCTTTGGTTCGAGTGTCCTGCCCAGCGTGTCGCTGTCTATGTTCACCATGGCATCCATCGCCCGCTTCACCCGAAGCGAGATGATAGAAGTCCTCGACTCCGACTATATGCTGCTGGCCGAGAGCAAGGGCATCTCCGGCCCGGCGCTGATCTTCCGCCACGCCCTGCGCAATGCGCTCATTCCTATTATTACGGTTTTGGCTCCCCTCATCGTTGATTTGATGACCGGCTCGCTGGTGGTCGAGAAAATTTTCGCCATCCCCGGCGTGGGCAGCCTGCTGGTGACGGCTATCCAGTCCAACGACTACAACGTGGTCATCGGCCTGAGCTTCATCTACAGCGCCATGTACATTGGCATCATGCTGGTCGTTGACCTGCTGTACGGCATCATCGACCCGCGCATCCGTCTGGCAAAGGGGGACGACTGATATGGCAGAAAAAGCGATCCGACTGGGCGGCGAAAGCACCGCCGCAGCCATCACGCAGGCCGTGCAGGAACTGTACCCTGAGCACAAGTTCACCGAGGCAGAGTTTGCCCGGAAGGACAACGCCGCTGAGATCGCGGTGGATACCAACTTCGCGGCCCAGAGCTTCTGGAAAGACGTCCGCATCCGCTTCTTCCGCAAGAAGAGCGCCGTGCTGGGCCTCGTGATGATCATGATCATCCTGCTGCTGGCCGTCTTTGGCCCGGGAATGAATGCTTATACTTATTCCGGCCAGGATCTGAGCCAGAAGAACTTCGCGCCTCGCGTCCCCGGCATCGAGCAGTTCGGCATTCTGGACGGCAGCGAAAAGATGAGCACGACCACCGGTACCAAGATCGTCAACAACTATGTCGAAAAAGGCAAGGATGACGTCTACTACTGGTTCGGCAGCGACCTCTATGGCCGCGACATCTGGACCCGTACCTGGGAAGGTGCCCGCGTCTCCCTTATCATCGCCGTGGCGGCTGCCGTCATCGATATGGTCATCGGCATGAGCTACGGCCTCATCTCGGGCTACTTCGGCGGCAAGGTGGATATGCTGATGCAGCGCTTTCTTGAAGTTGCCAACGGCATCCCCCGTCTGGTCATCGTTACGCTGCTGCTTCTGGTGCTGCAGCCCGGCATGATCACCATCATCTTCGCCCTGATGCTGACCGAGTGGGTGGGCATGAGCCGCATCGCCCGCGCTGAGATGCTCAAGCTGAAGGACCAGGAATTCGTTCTGGCTTCCCGCACTCTGGGTGCCGGCAGCTTCTTTATCATCTTTAAGGAAGTGCTGCCCAACATCATCGGACCCATCATCACTCAGGTCATGTTCAGCATCCCCACCGCGATCTTTACCGAGGCATTCCTTTCCTTCGTGGGTCTGGGCATCCCGGTGCCGCAGTGCTCACTGGGCTCCCTGATCAGTGAGCTGTACAACAGCTTCACCACCCATCCCTATCAGATCATCCCGCCCATCGTGGTCATGAGCCTGCTGATGCTCAGCTTCAACCTGCTGGCCGACGGCCTGCGCGAGGCACTTGACCCCAAGATGAAGAGTATGTAAGGAGGCGCACAACATGCCTGATACGAAAAGAGAACAGGTCTTGTCGGTGCGAGACCTTGATATTACCTTTAAGACGACGGCTGGCCCCGTCCACGCCATCCGCGGCGTGAACATCGACCTGTACAAGGGCGAGACGGTGGCGCTGGTGGGTGAGTCTGGTTCCGGTAAGTCTGTCACTATGAAGGCGGCCATGGGCATTCTGGCCCAGAACGCCAAGGTGAACAGCGGAAGCATCCGGTTCAGCTACCATCACGCCGACGGTAGCCCTGAAACCGTCGATCTGCTGCAAAAAGATAAAAAGTGGATCCGCCGCCACATCAACGGCAAGCGTATCGCCATGGTCTTTCAGGACCCCATGACCAGCCTTGACCCCACCATGACCATCGGCAAGCAGATTATGGAAGGGATGCTCTGGCACTTCAAGATGCCCAAGGCTGAGGCATATCAGAAGGCCCTCAAGCTGCTGGAAGAAGTCGGTATCACGGACGCCGAAAAGCGGATGAAGAGCTACCCGCACCAGCTGTCCGGCGGTATGCGTCAGCGCGTGGTCATCGCCATCGCACTGTCCTGCGACCCGGACCTGCTCATCTGCGATGAGCCCACCACCGCACTGGATGTGACCATTCAGGCGAAGATCCTCGAGCTCATCCGCAGCATCCAGAAGGAGCGCGGCATTTCGGTCATCTACATCACCCATGACCTCGGCGTCGTGGCAAAGGTGGCGGACTATGTCGATGTCATGTACGCGGGCAAGATCGTGGAGACCGGCACCATCGACGAGATCTTCTACGACCCGCGCCACCCCTACACCTGGGGTCTGCTGTCGGCCATGCCCGACCTCGATACCGCCGACGAGCGTTTGTACACCATCCCCGGTTCGCCGCCGAACCTGCTGCATGAGAAGGCCGGCGACGCCTTTGCGCCCCGCAACAAGTACGCGCTGGAGATCGACGACGAGATCGACCCGCCCATGTTCAAGATCAGCGACACCCACTTCGCAGCCACCTGGCTGCTGGACCCCCGCGCTCCCAAGGTGGAGATGCCGCCTGAGCTGAAAGACCGTGTGGCCCGTATGAGCGCAGAAGCAAAAAAGATAGAGGAGGCGGAGTAAATGGCAGCACAGAGCGCTACCCCTCTTCTGAAGGTCGAGGGACTGAAGCAGTATTTCAAGGTGAACAAGAACTTCACCGTCAAGGCCGTGGACGATGTCAGCTTTGAGATCTATCCTGGCGAGACGTACGGTCTGGTGGGCGAGTCCGGCTCGGGCAAATCCACCATCGGCCGCAGCATCATCCGGCTGTATGACCCCACCGCAGGCAAGATCACCTTCGACGGGCAGGACATCAGCGGACGTCTGACTCACGCCCAGAACAACACCCTGCGCACCCAGATGCAGATGATATTCCAGGACCCGATGGCCTCCCTGAACCCCCGCAAGAAGGTGGAGGACATCATCGGCGAGGGCCTGGACATCCACCATATGTACAAGACCCAGGACGAGCGCCGCGAAAAGGTGGAGAAAATTCTGGAGAAGGTCGGCCTTGCGCCCGAGCACGCTGAGCGCTACCCCCACCAGTTCTCCGGCGGCCAGCGCCAGCGCGTCGGCATCGCCCGCGCTCTCATCATGAACCCGAAGCTCATCATCGCCGACGAGTGCATCTCGGCACTGGACGTGTCGATCCAGGCACAGGTCGTCAACCTGATGAAGGACATCCAGCAGGAGACCGGCACGGCCTACCTGTTCATCGCACACGACCTGTCCATGGTCAAGTACATCTCCGACCGTATCGGTGTGCTCCATCTGGGCCACCTGCTGGAAACGGGTACGACGGAAGAAATTTTTGCAGATCCCATTCATCCCTACACCCGGAGCCTGCTGTCGGCTATCCCGCTGCCGAACCCGGTGGTGGAAAAACGCCGCGTGGCCGAGACTTACGACTATGCCACTTCCGGCATCGACTACAGCAAAGGCACCAGCCACCTCGTCAGCGGCAGCCACTACGTCAAGTGTACCGATGAAGAGTTTGCAAAGTGGTGTAAATAAAATGAAAACGCAAGTCTCTTGACAACTTGCGTTCTAACGTCTATAATGAAGACAAAGAAAGGCGCTGCCCGCACAGTGGTCAGCTCCCTCCTCTAACATGACAATTTAAGAAAATTGACCGCTCGAGTTTGGTAGACATGGGGCGGTCATTTTTCTTGTCAGTTTATTTTCTCGAATAGTGTTTTGCGTGGTGCGTATTCCGAAAAAATACTTGGGCAATCGTCCAAGTGATTTTGGCAGTGCCAATGATAACGGTGGCCAGAAGGCCGAGCAGAGCAATAACAGTATTCAAAATATCCATGATGGATTTCCTCCTTCAAGTCTTTCATGTATAAATGATCAAGACCATCCGGAGGATGACAAAAATTGGACTTCCTCCGGACGGCACACGGAATGTGATGCCGAGGAGGGAGCATGACCGCTGCACTTGCAGGACAGCGCCTTTCTAATCACAGAATAACACAAATAGCAATGGATTTCAATGGCACGGCCTACCTTATATAGTGGGGCTCAAAATGTCTTCGGGCGGGGCGTTGTATTCCACACGGAAATTTGGTATCATATACAATACGGCTTTTGTTATGCGACGCGGCGCGATTTGCGCCCGGAGAGATATTGGGAGGAACGATATGATAATCCCCGGCATCCTGTTTCTTTTTGGATTGCTCTGCCTCATCAAGGGCGGTGACTGGTTTGTGGACGGCGCATCGGCGCTGGCCCGCCGGTTCCATCTGCCGGAGCTGCTCATCGGCGCAACGGTGGTGTCCGTCGGCACTACCCTGCCCGAGGTGATGGTGTCCACCATCTCGGCAGTGTCCGGCCACGGCGAGATCGCCTACGGCAACGCCATCGGTTCTGTCATCTGCAACACGGCCCTCATCGCGGCCATTACGGTGGCCGTGCGGCCCGGCAAGGTGGACCCGAAGCCCCTGCGTGTGCCGGTGGCTTTCTTCTTTGCAGCTGCGGCCATCTACTGCGTGGCAGCTTACGGCATGGGCCGCTTTACCCGTCCGATGGGCCTGCTGATGCTGGGGATGTTCGTGGCCTATCTGGCGGCGAATGTCTGGCAGATGAAAAATGCCCCGGCAGAGCCGGAGCATGAGGAAGAGCCGATGGGCATCGGAAAGATCGTCCTGCTGCTGGTGGTGGGCGCAGCCCTCATCGCGCTGGGCGCGAACCTGCTGGTGGACAACGGCACCATCATCGCGCAGGCGATGGGCGTGCCGGAATCGGTCATCGCGCTGACCTTCGTGGCGCTGGGTACCTCGCTGCCTGAGCTGGTCACGGCCATTACTTCGCTGATGAAGGGCCACAGCGACCTCTCGCTGGGCAATGTCGTGGGTGCGAATGTCTTCAACCTCGTGCTGGTCAGCGGCATGTCGGTGACACTGGCACCGTTTGAGATCCCGCAGAGTGCGACCCTGTTCGGTATCAACTCGAGTCTGGTGCTCGAGCTGCCCGTGATGCTGCTGGTGATGGCGCTGCTGACCATCCCGGCGCTGGTGCGTGGAAAGCTCTCCCGTGTGCAGGGTGTGGCGCTGCTCTGCATCTATGCCGCATTCTGCGCAGTGCAGTTTACAATGTGAAACCGCGTAAATCGACAAAAAGCAATCTTTTTTCGGTTGACAGGCGTTGACAGGATCCTTTATTATAAGAGTATAAAATGGTTTGCCCAATAGGATGGACAGAGAAAATGACCGCTGCGGAGCAGGAGACCGCAGCGGTCATTTTTTGCTTGTCTTGAAAAATGCTATCAGGAAACGAATACAGCCACGACGAGCGCCTGACCGCCGATGACGCCGACGGCAAAGCCGGTCTTCTGGCTGGCAGTGCGCTGAGAACTGTCAGAGTAAACAAGAAGAGTCCGATTGGTGAGGAGGGTGAGGGCGACACCACTGAGGTCGGCATCTCCCCGCAAAGCACCATCTTCCAGAACATCGGCGCTGAGAAGCGCATAGCTCACCAAATATGTCTCATCGGGAGAAGGCGAAAGCCTGTTCAAGACTACATCGGCACAATTTGAAAGCCCGGTATCCCTGCTCTCAGACAGTAGCTCGATGGCAGCGGCTGCATTGTTGCCAGATTCCTTCTGGATGCACAGGAAGATCGTCTCGGCGACAGAGTCGGCACCTTGGATATAGGAGTCCTGGGTAGTCTCGGGGCGACGGATGTCTACGGTGTTCAGGGCGGCGAGCAGTTTCTCCTTTCCCTGGGAGGTGTTTTTTGAGGGAACATTGTCCGGCAGGATGAGCGGCCCGGCCCCAGCCTGACAGCTGCAGAGCAGGAGCAGGATGCTGAGAACAGCTCCACAAATAAAACTGCATCGTCTGACACACTGCATCATGGTGGGACCTCCTGTCGGTATGGCACGATTTCACTGAAATGGAGTAGAAACGATGGAATCCAACTCGCAGCAACACTTTTCATCTCTTATGACACAATGATATGATTTCGACGACAGAATGTCAATGTTTTTGAGAAAACTCGCAAAAATCTGGAAAGATAGCCAATGAAAACCGTTGAAATTTGACGTATCAGACAATTTTCGAGAAAATGAACAGCAGCCCCGCCTGAAAAGCGGGGCTGCTGCAATTACTGGGGGATATTGAGCTTTTTACTCGAGTCTCAGGCTGTCCAGCACTTCATTCACTACATCCAGCGCCACCTGTCCGGGCGCGCTGGCCTGCCCGGGGTTGGCGAAGGTCATGGCAGAGCCGAACGTCTCACCGCACAGGCGGCTCACTGCGCCCAGCGCACCCATGCTCATGGTGATGACGGGCGTTTCGGGATGCTGCTCTGCCATCTCTGCTGTGGCGGCCAGCAATTCGAGGACGTCAGACGGCGAGTTCGGCATCACAGCCAGTTTGGGCAGGTCAGCTCCGGCCTGCTGCATGGCGGTCAGGCGCGTGACCATCTCCGTCCGGGACGGCGTTTTGTGGAAATCATGGCTGGAACAAACCACTGTGACACCGGCCTTGTGCGCCTGCCCGATGAGGGCCGGAAGTCCTTCTCGATTCGGGAAGAACTCGATGTCGAGCAGGTCGGCACAGCCGCTGACACAGACCGTGCCGCAGAAATCAGCGTATTGCTGCCGCGTCAGGGAGGCTTCTCCGCCCTCTGCTTTGGTGCGGAAGGTCACGAGCAGGAGTTTTTCGCCCAGCGCTGCTCGCAGACCGGACAGCACCCGCTTCCGTGCGGCAGCATCCAGAGCATCAGAAAACCAGTCGGCCCGCCACTCGATGCAGTCGGCCTTCAGCGCGGACAGCCGCCTGGCCTCACGGAGAATATCGTCCTCTGTGCGGGCGACGATGGGCAGGATGACTTTCGGACGGCCTGCGCCGATGCAGCAGCCGCGGATGGTGATGCTGGACATGATAACTACCTCACTGCAAAAAAGATACTTTCATCATACGGCCTGCCCCGCTGCTTGTCAAGCCTGCCGGAGCAAAAACCGAAAGCAAGCCGCTTTTTGTGGAAATTTGCACTTGCGGGATGACCGAAAATCGTTTACAATAAGCGCAGCAAAGGCAGCGTGGCCCGCATGGGGCTGCGCTGCCTTTTTCGTTTTGGGAGGGAAAGAAAATGAAGGAAATGAAAACGACTGCGCAGGTGCTGGTGGACTGTCTGGAAGCTGAGGGCGTTGATGTGATGTTTGGCATTCCGGGCGAAGAGACGCTGGATCTGATGTTTGCGATTCGGGACAGCAAGATACGCTTCATCCCGGTGCGCCACGAGCAGGGTGCGGCCTTTATGGCGGATGTCTATGGCCGTCTGACCGGCCGGGCCGGCGTCTGCCTGTCCACCCTTGGCCCCGGTGCCACCAATCTTGTCACCGGTGTGGCGGATGCTTATCTGGACGGTGCGCCGCTGGTGGCCATCACGGGCCAGGTTGGCACTGACCGGATGCAGCTCACCAGCCACCAGTACCTTGACCTGACCGCGATGTTTGAGCCTATCACCAAGCGCTCGAAGCAGATCATCCGCCCCGACACGGTGGGCGAGATCGTGCGGCTGGCCTTCAAGCACGCCGAAAAGGGCAAGCCGGGCGCGACCCATATCGACCTGCCCCAGAATATTGCAAAAATGCCCGCCGACGCCGTGCCGCTCAAGCGCCAGCAGATGCATGAGGTCTATGCCGACCCGACCCACATTGCAGCGGCAGGAAAAATCATCAGTGAGGCGAAAAATCCGGTCATCCTTGCAGGCGCGGGTGCGGTGCGCGGCCATGCCGCCGCTGCGGTCACCGAGCTGGCTGACCGCCTGCACATCCCGGTGGTCAACACTATGATGGCCAAGGGCATCATCCCGATGGATGACAAATACAGCCTCTGGACCATCGGCATCCCGCAGAAAGACTATGTCAACCAGCTCTTCGACCGGGCGGATGTGGTCATCGCGATCGGTTACGACATCGTGGAGTGCGCACCGGCCAAGTGGGGCGCACGGGAGAATATGACCATCGTCCACATCGACAGCGCCCCCGCCGATGTCAACAAACGGTATCAGCCCGCTGTGGAAGTGGTGGGCGACATTTCAGAAAGCCTGTATGAGATCCTGCGCTGCGCCCACCGCACTGGTGAGCCGGAATTTGCACTGGCTCTCCGCCAGACGATGGTGGCAGAGCATGAGGCAATGGCGGCGGACGACAGCTGCCCCATGAAGCCGGCGCGCATCCTCGCCGATGTGCGGAAGGTCATGGGCCGCGACGACATTGTGGTCAGCGATGTGGGCGCCCATAAGATGTGGATCGCCCGTCACTACGACTGCTATGAGCCCAACACCTGCCTCATCTCCAACGGCTTCGCCAGCATGGGCTTCTCCATCCCGGGCGCGTTCGCGGCAAAGCTTCTCTATCCGGAGAAAAAGGTGCTGGCGGTCTGCGGCGACGGAGGCTTCATGATGAACAGTCAGGAGCTGGAAACAGCGGTGCGGGAGCATGTGCCTTTTGTGACCCTCATCTGGGAGGATTCCAGCTACGGCCTCATCAAGTGGAAAGAGCAGGAGCAGTTCGGCGGCGAGCACTGCTATGTGGACTTTTCGAATCCCGATTTCAAGCTGCTGGCAGAGGCTATGCACTGTAAGGGCTATCGTGTTGAGAAGGCAGAGGAACTTATCCCCACGCTGGAAGAGGCTTTCAAACAGGATGTCCCCAGCGTCATCGTGGTACCGGTGGACTACAGTGAAAATATGAAGCTCACGGAACACCTCAAGCAGGTGTATGCCCAGAAGTAACTATTATATATAAGAGAGAGCATCCGTTTGTCCGGTGAAGGCAGCAGATGCTCTTCTTATTATATATAGTGCAACGCCCCCTCCCACTGGGAGGAGCAGCACACCGCAGGCGTGCTGAACAGGTGTCAAAGCAGGGATTGATTTCAAGTGAAAAACTAGCGGATGTATACAAAAGCAAAAAAAGAGCAAAAAACTTGCAAAAAAGGCTTGCAAAGTGGCCCGGCGTATGGTATTATACTTGAGCGCCAAGCGCTGAGACAAAAGAATGAC
>OIHA01000323.1_pt1 | contig 15502 bp, 10 predicted proteins | sample 1582431 | NCBI WGS metagenome assembly OIHA01 (sample SAMN02674792, study PRJEB24791) | human gut metagenome, SKBSTL006 | isolation source: stool | host: Homo sapiens | place: USA | reverse complement strand
TCGGGTCAGTAGACAAAGTAGTCTTACCTGTACCTGACAGACCGAAGAAGATAGCAGAGCTAGTTCCTTCCATATCCGTGTTAGCAGAGCAGTGCATAGAAGCGATACCACGAAGCGGGTTCATGTAGTTCATAATAGAGAACATACCTTTCTTCATTTCACCACCGTACCAAGTATTCAGGATAACTTGTTCTTTAGTCTTCAGGTTAAACACTGTAGCAGTTTCAGAGTTCAAGCCCAGTTCTTTATAGTTGTCAACTTTAGCTTTAGAAGCATTGAAACATACGAAATCAGGTTCTCCGTAGTTAGCAAGTTCTTCAGCAGTCGGACGGATGAACATGTTAGTTACGAAGTGAGCCTGCCAAGCTACTTCCATGATGAAACGTACTTTCATACGAGTTGCTTCGTTAGCACCACAGAAAGTATCAACAACGAACAGACGTTTGCCTGACAATTGTTTTACAGCTTTAGCTTTCAAATCAGCCCAAGCTTCTTCAGTACAAGGTTTGTTGTCGTTTTTGTATTCGTCAGAAGTCCACCATACAGAATCAGCAGAAGCTTCATTCTTAACGAAGAATTTATCTTTAGGAGAACGACCGGTATAGATACCTGTCATTACATTAACAGCACCTAATTCAGTTACTTGACCTTTTTCAAAGCCTTCCAGACTCGGTTTTGTTTCTTCAGCGAACAAAACATCATAAGACGGGTTGTGCAAAATCTCGGTCACACCTGTGATACCGTACTTGCTTAAATCTAAATTTGCCATTTTCTTTGAATTAATTAAATTGGTATTTTGTTTTATTATCTCTTCACCTTTTGACTAAGAAGGGGATTGAGGAACGCCCCCTTGTAAATCCGGGTACAAAAGTAACACTTTCTTTGGAAAGCAAGAAGGGATTAGAGAAATTTTTCCCTAATTGAATCTCTTTTATAAATTCCTAACAATATCTGCAAACTGAATATTGCAATTTGAAAGATTATCATTTACTTTGCAAGTCAGTATGCTATCAATACTATGAAAATGAGATTAAATTATGATTAAACTATAATATGAAAGTAATTGATTTTAGCAAAACAAATTCGATTCTAAACCAGTACATATCCGAGATCAGAAATGTAGAAGTTCAGAACGACCGCCTTCGCTTCCGCCGTAACATTGAACGTATCGGAGAAATCATGGCGTATGAAATGAGTAAGGAGTTTACATATTCGGTAAAAAACATCCGGACACCACTGGGAGTTGCTCCGGTAAGTACACCGGACAACAATTTAGTTATCAGCACTATCTTACGTGCAGGCCTACCCTTCCATCAGGGCTTCTTGAGTTATTTCGATGGTGCGGAGAATGCGTTTGTTTCCGCATACCGTAAGTATAAGGATACGCTAAAATTTGATATACATATAGAATATATCGCTTCTCCCCGTATTGACGACAAAACGCTGATCATCACCGACCCTATGTTGGCAACAGGCGGCAGTATGGAACTGAGCTATCAGGCAATGCTGACCAAAGGTCACCCTGCCGAAATCCACGTTGCTTCCATCATCGCCAGCCAGAAGGCTATCGATCATATTATAAATGTATTCCCCGAAGATAAGACAACGATCTGGTGTGCTGCTATCGACCCCGAAATCAATGAACACTCCTATATCGTTCCGGGGCTGGGCGACGCAGGCGATCTTGCCTACGGAGAAAAAGAATAAATCTTTAAAGACTCTTTCGATATTGCTGCGGCGACATCCCCACTTGCTTCTTAAAGAATGTACCGAAATAAGAAGCATTGGGGAAGCCGAAAGCATTCGAGATTTCCTGAATGTCCTGCTGAGTATTCTTCAGCAACGAGATACTTTTACGGATAATCGCCTTGAATACAAGTTCCTGTACTGTATACCCGCATATACTTTTTGAAACCGCAGAAAGATATTTAGGAGACAAACAGAGTTTATCCGCATAAAATTCCACTCCCCGCTCCTGCATATAATATTTCTCAATTAACTGGATTAAACGGATGAAGACTTCATTCTTCCGTCCTCCCGCTTCTTCTCCATCATTCACTAATTTACGATTATACATGGAACAAATCCTGTATGTTAATGCAAGCAGAAGCAGTTTTTGTTCGTAAAGTTTAAATGGATTTTCTTCTACCTCCACAGCACTGTCGAGCAGAGACATATATTTCGTGATTTCTTCTTCTTCACCGGTGGTCCACACACAACTAGGCTCATCAGGAGTAATCCGCGAATACATATACATAGTCACAACCGCATTGCCCATAATATCCCGTATGGGCTCTATCTGATAGATCAGAATCTGTACTTCCATATCTTCTGATTCCTGAAGAACCTGAAACGCACCTTCTTCGGGAATAAACAGGCTTTCGCCCGCCTTAGCAGAACAGACCTTCTGATTCAAGGAAAACTGGAAACTCCCCCGGTGACAAATAATCACCCCCAATCCTTTCATGTGGAACAGTTTTTTTAAAGAAGACGGAAAAGTCACAAGTACACCTCTCGAACTACATATATTTTTCCCGCTCAACAAGTCGCGGTCAAATTGCAATAAACGATCTTGCTGTGTATCCATAATACCAATACATTATATAAATCATTATCAAAAACGACGCTAAGTTAGCAATTTTCGTTTAGGATAAGGAACAACAAGCACAAATATCATACAAATTAACCCGCCATAGATCGTCCAGCCTGCCATTTCTTTGAGGGCGGAAAGCGTGGCTTGCACCTGAATCCGTCCCTTAGTAGATATAGCTGCCATATTACAGGCTTCCGTCTCACTTTTCCCTTGATACTTCATCCCCTGCACCGTACCAAGAAAAGAAGTAGAAGCATCCGGATTTAGCAAATCTACATTTTGCGCATAACGGGTGATGTAATGTTGCTGCCGTTCCTGCAGCACATTCGAATAAATAGCTCCTCCAATACCGGGTCCCAGCACCATACGCACGGTGAGCATGATGCAAATCCAGGTAGAAAGGTATTTGAAAGGCATACGCTGATTAGCATAAGCTGCCGTCAGGGCATACAAAATCATCATACCAATAGCACGGATAATGACTGCATACTTCAAACGTTCATACATCCCTGCTGTCTGTACTTCAAAATACATGAACACAGCCGATAAGGACAGAAAGAAAAAACCAAGAGCAAAAAGATATTTGAAATGCAATCCTTTGCTCCCCAACGCCATAGCAATCACTGCACCAATAGTATATCCCACCATGCACCAATTGCCCAACGAAGCATTCTGCAAATTATCAAGATGCATCCCTACACCTGCGAATACATTAACAAACATGGCACTGGAATTGATGATCATCAGCAGCAGATAAAGCAAAGCGCCCATACGGATGGTGCGTAGTTTGAATGCATCCAACAAGACATAAGGCGACCGGCGGGTGACATCCATATAGAGAAAGATCCCGGCAAAAAGTATGCTGACAGCAGTTGCCCAACGGATAGACCCATCATCGTACCAATCGAGCACTTTACCGTAAACCAGTACATAAGTGAGACACGTCAGCGAAACACAGAAGGCAGTGACATTACCGAACTTACGGAAGTTGATAGGAAAGCGCCCAGGGAATTTGTAATTGGGCATAGTGATAAATATGATTAAGATAGAAACCAGTAGAATCCCCATCATAAAATAATACACATACTTCCACTCATATTCAAAGGACAGCCAGGCCGTGAGTGCCGTACCCGACTGTCCCAGAATCATAAAAAACAGATAAACCGCCGGCTGGCTCACACATCTTTCAATATCCAGTTTGTTCCAACCGGCTGCGTCTTTCGGTTCCAGCCCCGGAGTGATATTACGGGTAGCTTCCATGCCTCCGGCATACCAAATAAGGGTAAACAGATTGACCATCATCAACACCATACGCAGAAAGCCTGTCAACAGACTACAAAGTGCTAACAGGAATACGCTATCGGTCTTGGCACAAATATAACTGAATATATACATCAATGCGAATCCGACAATGCACATCATCTTCTCCCGGCGCACACACACCAGTTCGTACAAGAATGGAGCAAAAGCCGCCATACCGATCGAAGTCACAAAGTTAGCAAACTGAATATGTTCGGAAATAATGCCAAGACCGCTCATCATCTCGGTACTATTCACCGAATAAACCCCGCCTACCGTAAGAATCGGCAGGAAAAAGAATAATAGGATGATAATCCCCAATGGCTTGGGCATCCAGTTATAAAAAGGATAGTTTTTAGGATATGAGGGCATTTGTGTAAATCCAAATTACTGTTTACAAATAGTTAATCACACTTCACGGACAAGGCAGAATGAAACTAAAGCCGGGCTTTAACCACGACCATCATACCAGCTGCCAGTCGTTCGTTATCTTCTTTGGATAAATTAGTAAAATCAATACGTACAGGGATACGCTGTTGTATCTTTACAAAGTTTCCGGCCGAATTATCTGTCGGGACTAATGAGTATTTAGAACCTGTGGCCCCTGAAATAGATGTCACCTTCCCCGTAAACTCTTTATCACTAATAGCGTCTACCGTAACAGATACTTCCTGTCCGATATGCAGATTCTCAATTTGCGTTTCCTTATAATTGGCTACAATCCATTTTTGAGTATTAGGAAGAATATAAGTAATCGTTTGTCCGGCGGAAATGAATTGTCCTTCCTCCAACGAACGACGACCGAGCTTTCCATCACAGGGAGCTACCACAACCGTATAAGACAGATTCAGGCGTGCCATTTCAAGTGCCGCCGTTGCCCGTTGAATAGCAGCTTCGGTACTCACACGACGATAAGACACCTCATCCACACCGGAAAGGGCAGCTTTCTTCTGTCTTTCCACAGCTTCCAGCTTCTTACGCGTAGCCTCATAATCCGTAATAATCTGTTCAAGCTGGATAGGAGTCGCTGCATTTCGTTTCACCAGATTTTCATATCGTTTCCGGTCTTTCTCCAGTTTAGCCAGGCGCACTTCGATTTCAGCAATAGAGGCATCATAGACGGATGCAGTGGTCTGTGTAGTATTCAACGTGGCATTAATTATTGTGGCACCGGCTTGCGCATCCTTCAGTGCGGCTTCGGCTTCCATTACCCGGATTTTATATTCACGATCGTCGAGCACCATCAGAGTATCCCCTTTATGTACCTCCTGATGCTCGGTAAAGTAAATCTTATCAATATATCCCGAAGCACGCAGGTTGATAGGCGATACATATTGCTCGATCTGGGCATCGTTGCTGGTTTCCGTCTGGCTATAATTCAAAAAGAGACAAACCACTTCAATTACTCCCCAGACAATAATAGCCACTCCTAAAAGGCTGACTGCAATCTGCCAACGACGAAGTTTCTTCATTTTCTTCGCTTTCTCCTGATGAGTAGCGGAAGGAATATTATTTTCCATTGTTTCCATATTTTATGATTCGATTGTTAGTTGCATATTATTTGACTAATGATTCTATCTGCCCGGTCAGTTTGAGGAGCATCAGGTTGGTGACCCGATAATTATAATGTGCATTGATATAATTGTTCTGCGCTTCACTCATCTGCATTTCGTCTTGCAGCACCTCAGTCATTGAAGCGATCCCTTCGCGATAACGGTCGGAAGTAACGGCATAGACATCTTCCGCCAACAGATAGTTATCTTTCTGTTTTTTAAAATTACGCTGGTTATTCATCAGGTCGTTCACCGCATTCAAATATTGGGTTTGCAGATTTTTCCGGGTGTCCTCCCATGCCAGCTTGCGATTCTCAATGTCGATCATCGCTTTCCTTATCTTATAGGTTTTATCCAGTCCATCAAAAATAGGAATGCGCAAAGTCAGCCCCAGTCCATACGAACGAAACCAATGATTGGACGGACCGGAATGGAACCAATGATAACCTTTATCTGTGTAGGCAGCATATCTCCAGTTCCCTGTCAAACTAAGAGAAGGAATATAGCCATTAGTAATCATCCGTTTTTGCCGTTCAGCCAGTTCCAACTGCGATTGCGTGAGTTGCAGTTCGTAGAGGTTCTCCGACAAACCGGTTAAAGCGACCGTAGTAATGCTATCAGTATTAACCGGTGTCAGGGCTATTTCTTTTTCAGCCGGATAATCCATAATGTACTTCAACATATTAAGTTGCTGCTTCATCATTGCCTGTGCATTGTCATATTGCACTTTCAGGTTCTCCAAATTGATATTTACTCTTTTCAGGTCGACTTCCATAGACATACCATTATCAAAGAAAGCCCGGGTTATATCCCGCAACTCTTCCAGACGGGTGATATTCGCCTTTATCAACACTATTTGCTCGGCTGTTACTTGCCCCAGATAGTACATCTTGCTGATTTGAAGAATAATGTCCTCCCTCGCCTTACCATAAGACAAGCGGCTGATCTCCTCCACAACTTTAGCAATAGACATAGAAGTATAAAGAGTCTGGTTGAAAAGCGGCATTTGCATTTCCAGGCCTGCATTAGCAGAATGTTGCAATGTTTGAGTAATATTATAGGGAACGCCGTAAGATGAACCGTCCGTCACAGATACCGGAGGATCAAAATTATTACTATAACCGGCGACAGCACTAATCTGCGGCAACAATCTTGCCCGATTTTCAGATACACCATATTTGCTTTTCTGTATTTCTCTACGCTTGCTCTCCAACGACAAGTTGTTATCAATACCTATCCGAAGGCAATCTTCCAATGTCAAGGTTTCTACTCCTTGCGCTCTCCCGTTTACAACGAGCAAAATAAAAAAGGTAAAAATGAACAGTAGTCTTTTCATAATATATGCTCTATAATCGGCTACAAATTTAGTGGGTTAGGACAAATGAAAGCTACCCATAAACCGACTCTTTATATTCATATTTTCCTTTTTCAACAGAACTTTTGATAGACAAAACTCCGTACTTAGTCGATTTTATTTTCATCTATCCCAGTATCTGCTTAGTTTTGAGGTATTAAAACAAATAAAGAATGATTAATCAGCATATTCAAACAACCAAATAGCGTTTGTTTTTCATAATTTTTTAGTGAATGCAAAACGGCTCTCTTCGGGAGGAAGAGAGCCGTTCTTATCTAATAACCTTATCTATTCTATGCAATAAGGTAAGCATTACATCATTTCATTCAAGATTTCTTAGAGATTCTGCTTCTACTCATCCATACCAGAATCATCACTCCAATCAACAGCAAAGCCAATGCTGCGTAAGCAATACTTTCCGTCACATGTATGCTCTGCGGATCAAACCACATCTCAATCGTATGTTCACCGGCCGGAATATTCATTACACGCAACACATAGTCCGCCCGGGCAATATCCACCGGCTGACCGTCAATCGTTGCCTGCCATCCCGGATAATATATTTCAGAGAAAACAACTACACCGTCTTTAGCGGAAGAAGTCTTATAAACCAAACGATTCGGCTCATAGCTCGTCAAACGAATGGCAGACAGAGAGTCCTTATATCCTTCCGTCACACCCTTCAGTTTTTCCTTAAACTTCGCATCTACTACAGCGGTTTCCGTAGGAAGAATATCATTCAAAGCATCAATTTCCTCATTTGCATTATTCACATACTGCACCTTATCCACAAACCAGGCATTACCGTATGCATACGGATTTTCCACAGGAACAGGCTGCCCCTGTTGTCCGGCAGGGAAGATAAAGTATTTCGTGTTCAGCATATTCAGCACACGAAATTTAGAAGCATCCACGCTGTCCATTTTGCCACCGGCAGCAGCTACTTCCTGATAGGTCGCCTGCATTTCCGGAATAATATGATGATCGATCATTTCCTGATAACGGCGCAACTTGGCGGCATGATAACCACCGACACTCTTATGCCAGTACGCTGTATTATTCTCATTAAATGTATTGCCGGGGAAACCTACAAAGTTCAATACCCGATAATATAAGGTCGTATCTTGAAGAATAATTTCATCCGCCTGCGTCTTGACGAATGCTTCTGCTTGTTTGGACTTCGGAACAAACAGATCGTCATACAAATAGCGTTTGTTGACACTCCACATATCTATCAGACACAGAAGTACAATACCTCCTAAGGTGAATGAGGCTTTCAACTTCTTCTGTTGATATAAGAATAAAAGCAGGCAACCTATAACGATGATAAAAAAGCTACGCCATGCATCCGAAGTTAGTATCGCCTCACGCATATCTTTCAGGCTGGTCATGACAGGAACAAGATGTTCCGCCGGAAGCCCTTGCTTCAAAGCAGCCATTTCCTGTCCTGAACTGAAGTTGGAGAAGAAAACTCCCGGAGCAATAGCCAGAATCAACGCAACACCGGCTGTAAGCACCAACGTGACAATTACTCCTGTACGGTTCTCTTTCAGCTTCAGGATATCCGGTTTGCTCAGAATCTCTTTCAAAGCAAAAATCGCCAACAACGGAATTGTAAATTCGGCTATTACAAGAATGGAGGATACCGCACGGAATTTATTATACATCGGAATATAATCGATGAAGAAATCAGTCAGCCCCATGAAGTTCTTTCCCCACGAAAGAAGGATAGAGAAAATGGTGGCTCCCAACAGTGCCCATTTGAGCGGTCCTTTAACTATAAAACATCCCAAAATAAACAGGAACACAACAAACGCTCCGACATATACCGGCCCGGCAGTCCACGGCTGATCGCCAAAATAGGGCGTCAACTGCGAATAAAGGTTTCCGTACATCGGGTTTGCTTTTGCCATAGCAGTTTCATTCTGTGACAAAGTAGTAGAACAGCCCCCTCCCTTAACGTTGGGCACTAATAGAGTCAGTGTTTCACCTATGCCATAGCTCCAATTTGTAATATAATCGCGGTCCAGTCCGCTACTGGTCTGGTTGGCAGCAGGGCCTTCCTGTTTCAGTTCGCTCTTACCGCGCATGGTCTCCTTACTATACTCGTAAGTATGGTACAAGTTGGAGATATTTACGCAAACTCCTACCACAGCAGCTAATGCAAGAATAGCGCTAGCCTTAAAGAAATGCGGCAATTCCTTCTTTTCATAAGCATCAACAAAATAAGCTATTATAAAGAACAGGATCACAAACATGAAGTAATAACTCATCTGAATGTGATTCGACTGAATCTGAAGAGCAATAAACAAGGCTGTAATAACCCCTCCTAACAAATATTTCTTCCGATAAGCCAATACGACACCGGCAATCGTAGGCGGAATATAAGCCAATGTAACAAACTTCCAGATATGCCCCGCCGGTATCAGAATAAAGAAATAGGAAGAGAATGCCCATATAATCCCCCCTAGTCCTGCCAGCCATGCTGATAATCCGAATGCTCGCAGAAGGATATAAAAGCCCAGCATCATAATGAAAGTCAGTACGACATAGCCGGGAAGGTATAACTGATACACCTTTTCCACCCACTTCAAAGTCTTTGTTGAATCGTAGCTCGGAGACATCTGATAGGTAGGCATACCGCCAAAAATAGAGTTTGTCCAGCGTGTACGTTCTCCGGTACGTTCGAGATATTCCTTGGATTCTTGCCCTGCACCAACTCCGGCCACCGAATCGTGCTGAAACAGAATACGACCTTCGATATCAGCCGGAAAGAAATAAGCAAAAGAAAGAATGATAAAAGCCAGAATGGCAATTAAGTCTGGAAGGATTTTCTTCATAATATATTGATAGTTGATAAATGATAATTGATAGTTGAGAATGATAACTGACTTGTTGCATTCAGCCCCCAAGCCAACAACTATCATTTATCAACTATCAATTATCAACTGAATTTAGTATCTATAATGATCCGCCTTGTAAGGGCCGTCTACCGATACACCGATATAAGCAGCCTGTTCAGGAGTCAGCTTAGTCAGTTTCACCCCGATTTTTTCAAGATGCAGACGGGCTACTTCCTCATCCAGATGTTTCGGCAAACGATATACATTTATATCATATTTTTTATTGAACAGTTCGATCTGAGCTAATGTCTGATTAGTAAACGAGTTACTCATCACGAATGACGGATGTCCTGTCGCACACCCCAGATTTACCAGACGGCCGTCGGCAAGCAGTATAATGCTATGGCCATCCGGGAAATAATAACGGTCTACCTGCGGTTTTATATTCACGCATTTGATACCCGCATAATGTTTCAACGCATCCACCTGAATTTCATTGTCGAAGTGACCGATATTACATACGATAGCCTGGTCTTTCATCTTCTCCATGTGGTCAATACGGATAATATCGATATTGCCAGTAGTAGTCACGAAAATATTGCCTTCAGTGCACGCATCCTCCATTGTCACTACTTCAAAGCCTTCCATTGCCGCTTGCAATGCGCAGATCGGGTCTACTTCCGTCACAAGCACACGTGCCCCGTAAGAGCGCATGGAATGTGAACATCCTTTACCGACATCACCATAGCCACATACAACTACTACCTTACCGGCAATCATCACATCCGTTGCACGCTTGATACCGTCAGCTAATGATTCACGACATCCGTACAGATTATCGAATTTGGACTTCGTTACCGAATCGTTCACATTGAATGCCGGGAATAACAGTTTGCCTTCTTCCTGCATCTGGTACAGACGGTGTACACCTGTGGTTGTCTCTTCAGATACGCCACGAACTTCTTCCGCTACGCGATGCCAACGGGTAGCATCTTCCGCCAACACTTTCTTCAAGATAGCATTCAGCTCTATTTCATCTTCTGCGTGCACTTCCTTATCCAGCACGGCAGCATTGTTTTCAGCATCATAACCAACGTGAATCATCATGGTTGCATCACCACCATCATCTACAATCACATTCGGTCCTTTACCACCGGGGAAACTCAAAGCCTGCAACGTACACCACCAGTAGTCGGCAAGCGTTTCACCCTTCCATGCAAACACAGGCACCCCCGAAGCAGCGATCGCTGCCGCAGCATGGTCTTGTGTCGAATATATATTACAAGAACACCAACGTACTTCAGCACCTAAAGCAACCAATGTTTCAATCAGAACGGCTGTCTGAATGGTCATGTGCAACGATCCCATAATACGGGCACCTTTCAACGGTTTGGATTCTCCATACTTTTCGCGAAGAGCCATGAGGCCGGGCATTTCTTTTTCTGCCAAATCGATTTCCTTGCGTCCGAAGTCAGCAAGCGTAATATCTGCCACCTTGTAGGGCAGAGTAGAGAATAATTCTGTAGACATATTGTAAATCATTTATAAATAAGTGGTGCAAAGATAGAACATTCTGATTAGTAGGGCAAAAGCTATCCTCCTTTTTTATATTATAATAACTAGGAAGCCTGGCACGTTTGTCGGATTATTGTCTTATATTTGCAATATTAATGCACTTTATACAACATTGATAACAGATTTATTGAACCTTCTATGCAAAACAACGAGAACAAGACAAAAGAAGAGCTGATTAAAATTATAGAACAATTAGAGAAGAAAGTTGAATATCTTTCTTCTATGCAGTCATACCCCGTACAAGAACGTTTCCGTGAAAAATACAGTACCCGTATTCTGGACGCCCTGCCCGATATGTTGACAGTTTTCGACCACGATGCAAACATTATTGAACTCGCCTCCTCTCCGTCGACCAATCATGTGGAAGGTATCAATGCCGATAATATCACCCATTCTAACGTAAAAGACATACTTCCGCCGGAAGCCTACGAAAGCGTACGCCAAAATATGGACAGGGTAATCCTTACAGGAGAAAGCTCAACATCCCGGCATGATCTGATGCTGGACGGTATCTTACACCATTACGAAAATCGTATTTTCCCTCTGGATAAGGAATACCTGCTATGTATGTGTCGCGATATATCCGAACAATGGAATGCGGAACAAACCAACAAGAAACAACAAAAAGAGCTGGAAGCCGCCAGAATCAAAGCCGAAGAACCGGACCGCCTGAAATCTGCTTTTCTTGCCAACATGAGTCATGAGATCCGTACCCCCCTGAACGCCATCGTCGGATTTTCCAAATTAGTCATCGACGCTGAATGCACAAACGAGAAGGAACAGTATGCTGAAATCATCGAGAGAAATTCAGAAATATTACTGAATCTGTTCAATGATATTCTGGATTTGTCATCACTCGAAGCCGATTCATTGAGTTTCAATATCCGCCCTATCAAATTAATAGATATCTGCCTGCAACTGGAACAGCAATTCTGTTATAAAGTCAAAAACGGTACTAAACTGATTCTGGACGATGTAGACACCGAGCTTTATGTATCCGGAGACTGGAATCGTATCATACAGATTATAAGTAACTTGCTTAGTAATGCTGCCAAATTCACCCCAAAAGGAGAAATTCATTTCGGCTATCGGGAGAAGGAAGATTTCGTGGAATTTTATGTCAAAGATAGTGGTATCGGTATCCCGGCAGAAAGAGTAGCTACTATCTTCCAACGATTCGGTAAAATAAACGACTTTGTACAAGGTATCGGACTCGGATTAACTCTTTGCAGAATGCTAGTAGAAAAAATGGGAGGACGTATATGGCTGCGTTCCCAAGAAGGAAAAGGAAGCAGATTCTACTTCACCCTGCCTCTGATTCGTCAATAAGAACAACCGAATAAAAATAGCCGGATTATCAGAAACAAAAAAACGACGAGTATTTGCATTTACCATACACCCCGTCGTTTCTTTATTTATTATCACACGTATACCCTATTTCTTGGCAACCGGCGCACTTAGCATTTCCTTGTATTTCGCTGGATCATTCAGAATCTTCACAGCTTCCTTCAAGCCGTCATCATCCTTCAACTGCTGAATGATATTACCACGCTGATAATAATAGCGCTTTATAATTTCAGAAGCTATCATCTTCTTTATATCACCGGAGAAATAATCTAAATCGCGCTCAAGGTCATGGTTCAACTTCTTCTCGAGTGCCTTGAACTCTTCCGAAGCACCCTCCATATAACCTTCAAATTCGGCAGCCTCCTTCAAAGTTTTCAGAATTTTCTCACTTTGCTGGTCATATTTGAAATCAGCCTTCTTCACCAATGTCTTAAAGTCATTATAATCAGCGTCCGTAACCTCGAACTTTTCAGGCTCTACGATAGTAGGATGTTTCAGGCAGTACTGAGTTGCATAATCGAATATCAGATTATCCCGAACCAAATAAAACAGGATATTCGGCAACTTTTCCTGTTTGATAGCAACATCCGGCATCACCCCGCCTCCGTCGCGCACTTCACGTCCGGCAGCCGTATAGAACACTTTCGTCAAACTATCAGGAATAGTACCTACACTTCCGTCTTCATTCCGGTGTTTATAGTCAATAGCTTGCACACAGCGTCCGCTTGGAATATAATATTTGGAAGTAGTCACTTTCATCGTTCCTCCATAAGTCAGAGAACGGGGCACCTGTACCAGTCCTTTGCCAAAAGTACGACTGCCGACAATTACAGCACGGTCAAGGTCCTGCAAAGAACCCGACAGAATCTCAGAAGCAGAAGCTGTGCCACTATTTACCAATACAGCAATCGGAATATCCAAATCCAACGGTTCACGTAAAGTCTTATAAGTATTGCTCGCCTGCTTAATTTTACCTTTTGTTGTTACAATCACTTTTCCACGTGGTAAGAAATAGTTAGCAATTTCCACCGCCTCATCCAACAAGCCGCCGCCATTCCCGCGAAGGTCAATTACCAACGAAGTAGCCCCTTGTTTCTTTAAATCCAGAAACGCCTTCTTAAACTCCTTAGAAGGATTACCAGAGAAAGTACTCAAATTAATATATCCTACCTGATTATCCAGCACAGCAGCATAAGGAATCGCCGGATTTTGAATAGATTCACGTACAATCGTAAATTCCATCGGTGTATTTCCTCCCTTCGCATTGGGACGGTTCACTTTCAATTTAAAACTGGTTCCAGCCTGTCCGCGCAACATCTGGCTGACTTCCGCATTGTTCTTACCCGCAAGATCCTTGCCATCGATTTCCATTAGAATATCTCCGGCTTTCAATCCGGCTTTCGCGGCAGGTGTACCTTCGAAAGGTTCGGAAATCATCGAACGTTTGAGCTTTGTATTATAAGCAATGTAAGAACCGATACCACCGAATGAACCTTTAATCATCTGTTCCAGTTCACTCTGGTCTTCTTCCGGAAAATACTCCGTATAAGGATCCAGCGTGAAAAGCATATTGTCAATCCCTTCCCGAATGGTCTTGTTCGGGTCAATTGTATCTACATAGAACATATCCAGCTCTTTCACAATCGCATTGAATATATCCAAATTCTTGGCAATCTGGAAATTGCGGTCGTCTCCACTCTTGAAACTAAAGAAAGCTACCGTAGCTATCACGGCTACTACAACAATAGCTATCCGCCCACTCAGCAATTTTTTCATACTTCTTTCAATATAAATGAGTTGTAAAAGTAACTCAATCCCTGGTTATTCCGCCAGAATCCTGTTAATATTTAACTTAATTTCATCCCAACGTTCTTGCGGCATGGATGTTCCGATTACCTGAATAACATTTCCCGATAGAATAGAACCTATTTTAGCACACTTCTCCAACGAATATCCACATGTCAATCCATATAGAAAACCGGAAGCAAAATAGTCCCCCGCACCGGTAGTATCCACGACCTTCTCTACCGGGATAGCAGAAACCTTAATTTCTTCCGTTCCTTTACGAATATAAGAACCTTCCGCACCAACTTTTACGATAGCAATACTGCATTTTTTGGCAATCACTCCTAAAGCCTCTTTCGGCTCCTTACCCGTGAAAGCCTTCGCTTCTTCTTCGTTCGCAAAGACAATGTCCACGTATTTATTTATTAATAAGGAGAAAAACTCCATATCATTAGCTACAATATTATAACTTGCCATATCGAGACAAATCTGCAATCCTGCTTCTTTTGCCAGTTCAATGGCATGAAGAATCATTTCATGGTCTTGTACCAGATAACCTTCTATAAATAAGTAAGCATACCCTTTAAACATATCAAGAGTCAGTTCTTCTGCCCTTAAAGAAGCAGCCGCTCCCAAATAAGTACCAAAAGTACGTTCTCCATCCGGTGAAATAAAAGTAGATGCAACACCGGAAGGAAGTTGTTCCGAGATCAATAATTTATCCTCAATATCATTTTTCTGAAGATTATTACGAAAAAAATCCCCAAAATGATCATTTCCTATTTTTCCTATAAATCCTGTTCCGGCACCGAGACAAGCCAGCCCAAGTATGGCATTTCCTGCCGATCCACCCGTTGCCTGGTGGGTTTTCATTTGTGAAAATCTCGTGTTAATCTGCTGTAACTTAGCGTCATCAATCAGTTGCATGCTTCCTTTGGGTAATCCCATTTCCTCCAGGAGCGTATCATCCTCTAGGGTTGCAAGTACGTCTACCAGGGCGTTGCCCAATCCTATTATTTTGTCCATTTCAAATATTTTTTTTGCAAAGATATTGCATATTTCAAAAAAACCTACTACTTTTGCATCGCAATTGAGAAAAACATTCTTCCTTAGCTCAGTCGGTTAGAGCATCTGACTGTTAATCAGAGGGTCC
>OIHA01000306.1_pt1 | contig 16164 bp, 8 predicted proteins | sample 1582431 | NCBI WGS metagenome assembly OIHA01 (sample SAMN02674792, study PRJEB24791) | human gut metagenome, SKBSTL006 | isolation source: stool | host: Homo sapiens | place: USA | reverse complement strand
TTTCCCTACACGACGCTCTTCCGATCTATAGTGGAGATATGGGACGTTGCCTGGTAGCCGATATTGATCCAGATAGTCCGGGCTGCGAGATGTGGTGGTATAAAGGCAATGCACATTCCTGTACGGGAGCTGATCTCGGATATGGAGCCGGTTCCAGCAGTATGTCTTACAATATGGCAGTATGGTTCTCCAATTCATTGAATCGTCAATTATTAGACAGGAGTAAGATTGATGCGCCCAAAGAAAAACGTGTATTTACTATTTATAGATATGAAGTGACTACTATCAATAGTAGTAAAAGTAATCCCTGTTTCTATGCGGACATCTGGGGAGACTGGCGTGAGGAAATTATTCAGGTAACAAGTGATCAGACTGAACTGCGCCTGTTTACGACTTGGTATCCGACGGATTATAAATTTCCTTATCTGATGAGTGATCATGTCTATGAAATGAGTGCCCTCAATCAAAACATAGGATATAATCAACCTACGCAGTTGGGTTATTATTTAGGGTCTGACTTGTATAAAAAGTAACTGATCATATTCAAACAAAAGTCTCAGGTAGTTTGTCGCTACTTGAGACTTTTTTTGTTTTACGGGTGATAAACGATAAATAATCTATGTAAATGTACAAACTTCTATGTACTGATATTGAAACTGGGCTTATCTTTGTGCTACCATGAAACTATTAATATACACAAAATGAAAAAACTGATTTTATTATCTTTATTGACTCTTCAATTTGGTTTGCTCGCTGCACAAAATGCTGATGGGCAGGGGCGTTTGTCTCACTTGTTTAATTTCGGATGGAAATTTCATGCGGGTGACTTGAAAGATGCCTATTCTGTAAACTATGATGATAGTAGCTGGCGTGTACTGGATCTGCCTCATGACTTTCAAATAGAACAGCCGTGGGATAAGGATGCAGGGGGAGCTCGTGGTTTTAAAGCGATGGGAACCGGTTGGTATCGTAAAACATTTAAAGCCGATCCTGAATGGAAAGGAAAACGGGTATTACTCGATTTTGAAGGAATTATGTTAATAGGTGATGTCTGGGTAAACGGTCAGAAAGTAGGAGGTACAGACTATGGGTATATTGGCTTTGAAACGGATATTACTAAATTACTAAGATATGATGCAGATAATGTGGTAGCTGTCAGTGCTTCTACCGGCAAAAAAGGAGGATCACGCTGGTATACGGGAGGAGGTTTGTTTCGGGATGTCCATTTGCTGGTTAAAGACTATGTTTCCATAGCCCGTCATGGCGTGTTTATTTCTACTCCTAAAATAACGGAACAAAGTGCAGATATCAATGTACAGGTTGAGGTGGAAGGTATTTCCGGGAAACAGCTGGATGTGGAAATCAATGCCAGAATCTTTTCTCCGAAAGGTGAATTGGTGACGGAAACAAAGGGAATGGCTCCTAAAAAAAATAAACTGGCTACTGTTGAAGTTCCGCTTCCGGTAGTTGCAGTTTCCAATCCCCAGCTATGGTCTTGTGAAACACCGAATCTCTATAGAGCAGAAATAACATTGGTCCGTGATGGAAAAGTGATCGACAACGTGACTGAGAAATTTGGTATTCGCACACTTGAATACTCTCCGGAGTTTGGCTTTAAACTGAATGGTAAGAAACTATTCTTGAAGGGTATTGCCAATCATCATGACTTAGGTGCTGTAGGAGCAGCGGCATTCGACCGTGCTATTGAACGGCAGTTCGAATTGCTCAAGAAGTTCGGTTATAATCATGTGCGTACATCACATAATCCATATTCGAAATCCTTTATGGAGTTGGCTGATAAACATGGTATTCTGATTGTAGATGAATTGATTGATAAGTGGAGCGACAAATCATATTGGGGTGGCCGGGTTCCTTTTACTCAATTGTGGTATAAGATGATTCCCGAATGGATTAAGCGCGACAGAAACCATCCTTCGGTTATTATGTGGAGTATCGGCAACGAATTGCAGATGCGGGAAGATCTGGCTGGATTTCCTACCGGCGATTGGGGTGTTACGACTTATCGAATTTTCGATGTGCTTGTAAAGCGATACGATTCTACCCGAAAGACAACGGTGGCTATGTATCCATCGAGGGCTGGTGCCATCAGCAGAAAAGATGCGGATTTCAATAAGAAAATTCTTCCTCCCGAATTGTCTACGGTGACTGAAGTTGCCAGCTTCAATTATCAATATACCGATTATGCGAAGTATCTCGAAGCTTGTCCCGATTTAATCGTTTATCAGAGTGAAGCAACAAGTAGTGAACTTACTGCTCCTTTTTTCGGTATGGACCGGGATAAGATGGTAGGACTTGCCTATTGGGGAGCTATCGAATACTGGGGAGAATCGAACGGCTGGCCTAAAAAAGGGTGGAATTATTCATTCTTTAATCATGCTTTGGAACCCTATCCTCAAGCGTATTTGATAAAGAGTGCTTTCAGTGATGAGCCTTTAGTTCATATCGGAGTAGTCGATAGTGAGAAAGAAAGTATTGAATGGAATGATGTCATAGTAGGTCGTATGCCTCTTTCATCTCATTGGAACAGAGCTGAAGGAAGTAAGCAGAATCTGTTCACTTATACAAATGCTGATGAAGTGGAGTTATTGGTTAATGGGAAATCTTTAGGTATTCAGAAGAATAAACGTGATGATATACAAAGCCGCAATATGATTTACTGGCAAAATATACCTTATGGCAAAGGAGGAAACATCATAGCGATTGCATGTAACAATGGAAAAGAAGTTGCTCGTCATATGTTGGAAACGACAGGTAAGGCGAAAGCTTTGAAAATAGAGTTGGAGAATGCAGACTGGAAAGCAGATGGAATGGATTTGCAGTATGTAAAGGTATATGCTGTTGACAGTAAAGGACGGGTGGTACCTGCTACTGAAGGTGAAGTTACGTTTGAAGTCTCAGGTGAAGCCAGACTGATTGCCGTAGATAATGGTGATCATATGACAGATGAGCTTTTCTCAGGAAACCACAAGAAGTTACATCAAGGATTTGTAATGGCTATATTACGTTCCAGTCAGACTAGTGGAAATGTGAAGATCAAGGCTTCTCTGAAAGGGCTGAAAAGCGCGGAAAAGAAGATGACGACTAAGTAATAAATGAAATAATAAATAAGGGGCTGTTTTAATCAAATAGCCCCTTATTTATATGCTATAGATACGACGCAAACAAACTTAAGTTCCAAGAACAATTTTCAGTTCATCGTTTTATCTTTATTTTTAAGTGTTTTTACTCAGGATTACCGGAAGTCAAACATCAGATTCAGATGTAGTCCTTCATCTCCCGATTTGATTCGGATATTTCCCGGTTGACTGTTAGGACCTTGTTGCTCGATCGGCTTGAACGAGCAGATAGCCGGAATATCGAGCAAGAATGAAAGATCACCTTCTGGGAATGCAGGCATGGTATCTTTTATCCGTCCTGCCGGTTCTTCGGGAGTGAATACCCGGAAGAAAGTACCGTCATTACGCGAATAAACGGTAAATGAAGTCTTCTCGCCCTCCAGTGTAGCCCAATAGAGGTTGGCATGGTAACCCTTGAACTCAGGATATATCAGATTCTCAAAACTTTCTCCGGTAATGGTGTTGTTATAATCTTTGTGCCAGATACTGTAGTTCGTTCCTGGAATTCGGTTTTTCCATACCCTGTATGGCCCGCGTCCCATCCATTTCATACCCGAACAGTTTTGTTCCGGATAAGAGAAGCTAAGACCGAGATTGAAAACCTGTGCATCCATGAAAGCATCGTCGAAGCCACCGCCACCGGAACCGCGATTTAATAAGATTGCATCCATATAGAGCAAACCTTCGTTTGTCAGACGCCAGACAATGGAATCTGCCGCACCTTTATATTTGGCACAATAAATGGCGCCGTCAGAGGAATGGCGAGTATAGCTGAGCGAAGGTTCATATCGCATCTTCATACCTACTGCTACCGGACCATCCTTGAATGGAACCTCAGTCTCACCGGATTTAATGTGACGGATCATACCGGTTGCCGCATCGAAGGTTATGCTGACTTTGCTGCTCTTTAGTTCGATGGCGTCAGACGTTTGTCGGGCTTCTGCTTTTTGAGGAGCAGGAGTGAGTGTCGTTTGCGCCAGGTTACGTTCAAAATATTGTTTTGCCAGATGAATCGGATAAGTCCAGTTACAGATACTTTTTCCTTCTCTATCAAAGGCCTCCAGTTCGAGCACATCACCTTTCCGGAATGAATCGGGCAGTTCAAAACGGGCAGTACCTGTTTCTCCCGGATTGATGGATGGAAGTTGGACTTTTCCTTCGACAATCACCTTTCCTGCTTCTGCGTTTCCCTGGAGAGGAGTGCCACATGATAAAACCTTATAAGTCATACGACAATCTTTCAGATTGGTAAAAGTATATTCATTGGTCAGGAGGAAACGGCCGTCGAAGTGGTTAGTAATGAGAAGAGGTTTCAACTGGATAGGCGACTATTGTGCACGGATGGCATAATAGCTTCCTTCTTTCTCTCGACGTGGTCCTACTACTCCGTCGGGTGCATTGGACTTGTCAGAGTCGAGTATTCCTCCTTTATCACTGCGTTTGGGAGCCTCATCGCAATATACCCAGATGAACCCTCCTGCAAACAAGGGATTGGTACACCAGCGATCCCAAAAGTCGCGCAGGCCGGCTCCTCCTCCCTGATCGTACATGGCGTGCATAAATTCGGTCGGCATGAACACTTTATAACCATTGGTGAAACGTGCTACCCCTGTCAGATAAGTAGGATAGTGATGCGTATCCAAGTCATTAAAGTCGGCCCAGGGATGTACCATATGTCGTTTTTGTAGTCTGTCATATTGGGCAAACAAAGGATCGGTTTGTGTATTCCAGCCGCCTTCGTTTCCGTTACTCCAAAGAATGATGCAGGGGTGGTTAACGTCCCGTTCAATCATCTCCTTTACGAGTTTTGCTCCGACTTTAGAGTCGTAACCGTTTTGCCAGCCTGCCAGTTCATCCATGTAGACAAGACCCAGTGAGTCGCACATATCAAGAAAATGTTCATCGGGCGGGTAGTGCGAACGTACAGCATTCATATTCATTTCTTTGATGAGCAGGGCATCCATTCGGCTTAATGCAGCACTGGTGGTACGCCCTCCGTCTACAGAAAATGAGTGGCGGTTGATTCCTTTGACCACTAGTTTGGTACCGTTCAAATATACACCGTCTTGCGGGAAGAACTCTACAGTACGAAAACCGATGCGTGTTTCTCTGGTTTGTACGATTTTACCTTCGGGATTCTTTAATTCCAATTTGGCTACATACAGATTGGGATTCTCTGTAGACCAGGGAATGATGCTTGCCCATTCACCGCTAATCATCTGCTCCTTATCGGAGTTATTGATTGGATGAGTGATTGTTGTTTGTCCGTTGGAGGTATATACGGTTTTCCCGTCTTTTAATGAACGGACAGATACGATGATTTCATGTCCTTTGGCATCTCCTGCCATATCTACGGCGGTCTGTAATTTCCCATGGTGATCAGCATTTAGTACGAAATGTTCCATGTGTACCTGTGGCAGAACTTCCAACCATACAGGACGGTATATACCGCCAAACAACCACCAGTCAGCTTTCCGTTCGGCGGCATTGATCGATCTGTTGGCTGATTCTTTGGCAACTTTCACTTCAAGCTGATTCTTTTTACCAAGATTGAGTAATTCGGTAATATCATAATTGAAGCGATAGAAGCCTCCTTGATGCATCTCACCTGCCGGCTTGCCGTTTATCATGATTTCTGCATCAGTCATCACTCCGTCAAAGAATATCTTTACCCGTTGCCCTGCCCATGATTTGGGGGCGTCGAATTTATAGCGGTAAGTTCCGGTTTCATCACTGGGGCGTTGTCCTTTTATGGTATACCATCTACCGTATGTATATTCTCCGAATCCCTGTAGTTCCCAGTTACAGGGAACCTCGATCTTTTTCCATTTGCCACTATTCTGTCCCGCAGAACAGAAAAAATCCCAGGTCTTGGTGTTGTCAATGCCTGTTCCCGAAAGATAAATGCGTTCGGGATGGGGAGCTTGTGCTTGTATGGTAGTCCCATTCCACATTGCTGTGAAAATCAGAGATACCAGTAAGCATCTAAATTTCTTGTTCATTCTATAATTGATATTATGAGGAATTTATTGTCTGGATACTGTAAAACGGTCGATGTCCGGTGCCCATCCGAAGTTATTTCCCATTTGCACCGTATTGTAACCTTGTTTTAAGCTGACAGGGATAGTCACAGATTTCACTTCATTGTTACTGTTCAAATCTTTGAGTACTGTTTTCGTTCCATTGACAGAAACTTCCAGTTTGCGGTTTTTGTCGCAAGAGTAGAAAATAGTCATTTCATAGTTACCTCCCTTTTCGCTGTATACTTCGCTCCATTCGGCAAAGTTCTCTTCCCGGCCGCCGAGTCGGGATATTTTCATTCTGCCGGAACAATCGGGGGCAGGTACATAAACAATTGGTTTGGATTTCTTTCCCAGATCGTCGTAGCAGGGAAGATATGCCCATTCAGCCTCATAAGATACGGGTTCCAGTCGTTTTTCAGCTTCCATTTTGCATATCATTACGCTGTGTGGCTGAACAGTCTGCCGTATTTCTCCTTTCATTTTTCCAAGATCCTTCTGTTTGATTAAGTCCCGTACTTTTACGTTACCACCCAGTTCAAGGGTTTCAAAAGGAACGATAAAGTCACATGGCTGGTCGGAAGGGTTATACAATGCTACCGCTCTTGTCAGTCCGCGTTTCCGTTCAATGTCCTTTACCAGTACATAGCTTTCATTCTCATGTTGAACGACGTGTGCCTGAAGTCCTAATACATCCTGATTCAGTGCGATCAGTTCTTTGTTTTTCAGTAGCTTCAATAAGAAGTCGGGAATCGTATTCATGTCACATCCGATCAGCAGGGGAGAACTCATGATGCACCACATTCCAAAATGGACTTCTTCTTCGTTGGGTTTCAGTCCACGTCCGATTTCTAGCATATCCATGTCGTTGTAATGTCCGTCGGTAGCATAGGCGGAAAGATATAAGTTCTTTTCTATAATACCTTTTACTGAATTCCATCTGGGACGGATATCAGGACTGATACGCCAGGAACGTGCCAGTCGTTTTGCCCAGGTGCCGGGAAAAGCCCATCGGCAGATATTGATAGATACATCCGTTCTTCCTGTATTGGCAATAGCCTGGCAAATCGTGCTGTAGCGCTTTTCTTCATCCAGCCCCAGTTCGCGTCCGCCACAATAATCGATCTTGATAAAATCATAGTTCCATTCTTTGAGATATAAATCCATATCCTGCTGTTCATGGCCGTATAGTCCGGAGCCCACTCCGTTTGCGTCGTTGTCGTAGATAGATCCGCAGGTGTTGTCTCCTGCATCCGAGTAAATTCCGGCTTTTAATCCCAGCGAATGGATATAGTCTGAAACCACTTTCATTCCGTTGGGAAAACGGTCGGGATGCGGATGCATTTTCCCCGTTTCGTCCCGATGCCCGAAGAAGCCGTCATCTATATTGATATAGTTGTAGCCTGCCTCTTTCAGTCCGTGTTTGATTAATGCGTCAGCTTGCTGTTTTATCAACTCTTCACTGATATTTACATGATAGGTGTTCCATGAACTCCATCCCATAATAGGACGGTCGATGTCTTTCTGGGCAAAAGTATTTGCCATAAACATGGTAGATAAAATGCCCCAGGCAATCAGATGTTTTTTCATACGTTTGTAGTCTTTTGTAGAAATGGATAACTTTCTTGGCAAAGATATGCAAAGTCGTAACTTGCTCCAATGGCAAATAAGTATAGAAAGATGGAAAATCGTCCGTTTCTTGGAGAATTGGGGCGTAAAAAACCGGATTAAAGCATGAAAAGTGTATGAATTTAAAGGAAAACGTATGAATTTACATGTACTGACATTACAACTGCCCTTATCTTTGCTAGCAAATGAAAAATACATAAAGTGATGACACATTTAAAAATCTTTTTATTGTTAATCGTTTGTGCGTTGTCCGTTTTGGATGGGAAAGCACAGACTGGTATAGCGCTTACTGACGAACTTAACGGCAAGCGGATCGGAGTAATAGGTGACAGCTATGTGAGAAATCATAAAGAGCCGTTTGAGAACACATGGCATTATAAGTTTGCAAAGAAGCACGGTATGGAGTATTTTAATTATGGAAAGAATGGGAATAGCATAGCTTATTCCAGCCCGCGATGGGGAAAAGCGATGTATCTGCGATATGCGGAGATGGCGGATAGCCTCGATTATGTCATTGTCATTGGCGGACATAATGATGCATTTAAACTGGATTCTATCGGAGGTATTGATAACTTCAAGGATAAAATGGAAATTCTGTGCAAAGGCTTAGTCGAGAAATATCCGACAGCGAAAATCTTTTTCTTTACCCGCTGGAACTGCAAGAACTTTAAAGGAAGTGACTCGGAAAAAGTAGTGGATGCAATGATTGAAGTCTGCGGCAATTATAGTATTCCTATTTTTGATTGCGCAAGAAAAGGAAGCATCTATGCCGATAATGATACTTTCAGAAGAATCTATTTCCAGAAAAGCAAGAATAATACTGATACAGCGCATCTGAACAGTAAAGGACATGACCGTTTTCTAAAAGTTGCCGAGAGTTTTCTGCTGCAATATTAGTTTGGAAGAAAATAGTGTTATTTACTATGATGAATAAAAGAGTATTTTGCATTCAGTTGTTGGTATCAACCGTTTGGTTGGGCTATTAGGACTCTGGGAATGTTCGTATTATTTACGTAAAGCATTACGTGCCTTTTTCCCTGTTTGTTATCATTCACTAATGAGGGATTGATTTACTTTTGTCGTAATACTAATAGTATTAATCAAACGAACTATCAAACTAACTAACAGAAGAAAAACATGTACGGAAAAAATCTTAAATTAGTATTAATGGTAATGTTGCTACTTGTGAGTAAATCCACTTTCTCTCAAGTAACAGAACGCGAACGGCCCAAGGAGTGGAGTCAACTGGTGAAAGGTGCCCGGTTTATGGATCGTTTTCTGCCGATGAAAGGCAATCAACTGTCATCCGACACGTGGGGAACCTCCGATGTGCGTCCGCGTTATGTTGATAATGGTATTGAAGACCGTATCTGGTCCTATTGGGGTGGAAATATCCGGAAAGGAGAAGACGGTAAATATCATCTGATGGTTTGCGGATGGCTGGAAGCCTCTCCTAAAGGACACATGGAGTGGAGAAATTCATGGGTGTTCAATACCGTGAGTGATAATCTGACCGGTCCGTTCAAACCGATTAATATCATCGGAAAAGGACATAATCCGGAGATGTTTCAGGCAAAAGACGGCCGATATGTTTTGTATGTCATCGACGGCCGTTATGTTGCGGATGATATCAACGGAAAATGGGAATATGGAAAATTCGACTTCAATGCGCGCGATCGTAGAATCATCGAAGGATTGTCCAATCTTTCGTTTGCCCAACGGGAAGACAGTTCATATGTAATGGTCTGTCGTGGCGGTGGAATCTGGATCAGCCGGGATGGTTTGTCGGAATATAACCAATTGACAGACCGTCGTGTTTATCCGGATGTGAAAGGACGGTTTGAAGACCCTGTCATCTGGCGCGATCATATCCAGTATCATCTGATTGTCAATGACTGGTTGGGCCGTATTGCCTTTTATCTTCGTTCAAAGGACGGAGTCAATTGGGTTACTGATCCGGGAGAGGCCTACATGCCGGGAGTTGCCGTACACGAGGACGGACATTCTGAAGGCTGGTTCAAGTATGAACGTCTGAAAATGTATCAAGATAAGTATGGCCGTGCTATTCAGGCTAATTTTGCGGTCATTGATACTTTGAAACATGAAGATAAGCCATTTGATAATCACAGTTCAAAGAATATCAGTATTCCATTGAATCCGGGACTATTGCTGACAGTGTTGAATGATAAGCCCATTACCGCTGGAACGAAAACTATCCGGCTGAAAGTACAGGCAGAAGAAGGTTTTCATCCACAAACCGATATGGATATCAGCTCTTTGCGTTTTGGCGCTTCCGAAGAAGTGAATTATGGCAGAGGAAGTAAAGTATTGAAAACAGAGAATGATGGAAATGACCTGATCATTACTTTCGACGGAAAAGGAAATGGGATTACAGAGAAAGAATTTGCTCCTAAATTGATAGGCAGATATAAAAACGGAAAGATGCTTTACGGATATGCGCGTTTGCCGTATGTTGATTATGTGGAACCGATTCTTTCTGCACGTGCCCCTGTATTCTCTGAATCGCAAAAAGGCTGGAACGGGAATATTGAAGTACAGAACTTCGGACAAGTTAGCTCACAAAAGGCTTCGGTCAAGATAGAGTATAAGAAAGAAGGCAAAATGGTCAAAGTGGCTTCTGCTGCCGTACCTGCTTTGAAACCCTATGAAAAAGCTGACATCCGCTTTGCGACAAAGGCTGATTTTGAAAAAGGTGAGGACTATAACTTCCTTGTGACTATTTATTCCGGCAAGAAAGTTCTCTCTACTTTCCGTTTGAATCGGAAGGTAGTTGAATAATTGAAAGACTAACAATTGAAAGATTACCATGAAAAAGAAGATCACATTTTTATTGATGTTTGTACTGTCGTTGTCAATGGTTTCAGCACAAGGTACTTTCCGGTTTGGGACATCTGCAACACCCGAAGGCAAAACTCTTCTGGTGGATAGCAAGGGGCTTATCCTTGACGGCAAGCATATCATTCCCGTCATGGGCGAGATTCACTATTCCCGCGTACCGGAGTCGGAATGGCGCCGGGAAATCCGCAAAATGAAGGCCGGTGGTATCAATATCATTTCTACATATATCTTCTGGATTCACCATGAACCGGAAGAGGGAAAATGGAACTGGAGCGGCAATCATAACCTGCGCCGCTTCGTCCGGATTTGTGCAGAAGAAAATGTGATGCTGGTGTTGCGTCTTGGTCCTTTCTGTCATGGGGAAGTGTATCAAGGCGGAATTCCTTCATGGGTACATGAGAAAGCCGGGCAGAATCCTAAGTATAAGATACGTGCCCGTACTCCCGGATTCCTTGAAGATTGTACGGAGCTTTATAATACTATTTTTGCTCAGGTTAACGGACTTTTGTGGAAAGATGGCGGTCCTGTGGTCGGCGTGCAGATCGAGAACGAAAGTCGCGGTCCTTGGGATTATCTGGAGGCATTGAAAAATATTGCTGTGAAGGCGGGATTTGATGTCCCGTTCTATACACGTACCGGTTGGCCTGCACTTCGGGGAAAAGAGGTTTTCGGGCAGCTGTTGCCGCTTTATGGTGACTATGCCGACGGATTCTGGGACCGGAAACTGGAGGATATGCCGGGCAGTTATGCCGATGCTTTCATTATGAGAGACAAACGTATGAGTAGTGCTATTGCCACAGAGACATTCTCTAAAGAGGAATTGTCGGAAGATTCCCCCTCTCTCAGTTCAAAATTGTCATATCCCTATTTTACTTGTGAGTTGGGCGGTGGTATGATGCCGGCGTATCATCGTCGGATAAATATCAATGGAAAGGAGCTTAAACCGCTGGTTATATGCAAGCTGGGTAGTGGCTCCAATCTTCCGGGATACTATATGTATCACGGTGGCACCAATCCATACAATCCTCTTCACACTATGGGAGAAACGCAAGCCTCTCCGGGTACTAATCATAATGACCTGCCTCATATGACCTATGATTTTCAGGCTCCTCTTGGCGAAGTGGGACAAGTATTCGAGACTCCCTTTCATGAAGGACGTTTTATCCATCAGATGTTGACAGACTGGGGCAGTGAACTCTTGCAGATGAATGTTGACTCATTAAGCAGGCATTATGCTCGCCGGGGTGCTTTCGAATTCTATAATGACTATGTGCGTATCAAGAATGAGAGCGGGACGTCCCATGTCACTTTTAAAGACTATCGGACTGGGGGTGCAACCATTGACTGGACTACTGTAGAACCATTCTGCAAAGTGGATGACCTTATCTATTTCATCGAAATCAGGGGTAAAAAGCCTCAAATCTCCGTTGACGGCAAGGTCTATACTTGTAAACTTAACAAGCAGCAGAAGGCGGGCAAGCTCAATGTCTGTGTGCTCTCATACGAAAAGGCAAAGACTGCCTATAAAATTGACGGTAAACTGCTTTATGCCAAGAATGGCGGTATTCTGTATAAGAGTGATTCATGCATCGTGGAGGAGGTATGGACAAAGTCTCCTGTCATTGCCGCCACAGTCACGGAAGTGAAAAAAGCGGATGCTCCCCGTGTTGTCCCCATGGGTCGTCAGGCAGTGGCTGCGCAACCTGTAGAAGAGGACTTTGCAAAAGCTGCGGTATACACTATTAACTATGATACATCTGGAATAAATAATTATGATAATCTTTTTCTCCGTATAAATTATCGGGGTGATGTGGCCCGTGTGTATGCTGACGGCAGGCTTGTAGCAGATAACTTCTGGAATGGAAAGGAGATGTGGGTCCGTATGGCAGATCTCGTCGGCAAAAAGGTGGAACTAAAGATTTTACCTTTACGTAAAGATGCCCCTGTCTACTTTCAGAAAGAACAAAAAGCTATGATTGAGGCGGCCAAAGGTGACTATATGCTTGGGCTCGATTCGGTAGAAGTTATTGAGCGTCATACACTGGAGTTTAATGATGCTTTTTAATGTCACTTGTCACTTTGTAGAACTAACCGGTTCATTATCAATGAAAAACGGGTGACAATAGATGGTGATAATAGGGTGATAATAGAATAGTAACCTCTTTTCTGTTATCACCCTTATTGTATCTTTTACTGATTTAATCTACTGATTATTAGGCTTTAAATACACCACCCGGTTCCCATATCCGCGAGTGTTAAGAACTCCGTTTTCTACCAGAAGATTCAATTCCCGTAGTGCTTTTCCCTTCAATAAACCCGTAATCTGAGAGTATTCTCTTCGAGTGATGAAGTGATTCTTTGCTAAAAAGGCTTCCAGTCGGGAACGGCGTGTCTCTTCCGGCAAGTTCGATGATTCTTGAAATCCGAATTTGGCACGGGTCACCGTCCCCGAACTGCGTCGGCGAAACCAGGGAGTGGCTCTGAAATTTACGTTGTCGAAAGAGATGGAGACCGAACGGATCTCTTTCTTGTCCATCACCGGACGTGCCCTCAAACTAGAGGAGAAATATCCGATTTCTCCCAGTTTCACATGATACCCCTCACTTAAATAATAGGATACCTTCTCTTGAAAAGCTACCATGATACCTGCCAAATCTCCCTCGGTGAAAGAAGAGGCTTCGGCTATTTCACGAAATAACCGTTTGCTGTCAATGGTTCCTTTGGATACAATTCGGGGATACAGAGGCTGTACTTCTCCGTCTCCCTTTTCATTCGGTTTTCGCCGAAAGTCATAATCTGCTGCCATAGCGTCACTTGTTTTTTGTTGGTTAATAGGATTGTTACTCAATTGATACCGCGTGTGTTAGTACAAACACTAGTAACCTTAACATGTAGACAAGGCTCGACTAATATATTTTGTCTGTTTCACGTTTTCGTTCCACGTACGTGAACCGTTCGGACTATGTACGTGAACCCAATAGTTCACATACGTGGACCGATGGGACCATGTACGTAAAACGATTTCTTATCACTACAAAGATACATTAATCTAAGCTTCTAAACAACTTAATGAACGTTTTATTTACTATTAATTCAAGGAGCTTCCGGAAGAATGGAAAGGCGGATAAATATTCTGTAATAATAATGAATAGAAAGGTTGTTTGCTGTCTGTTTTATGCCTACCTTTGAGGGATATACATAAATATTAAAGAAAAGTAATGAAGATAACACAGATCAGGGAGAAAGATGGAGTCGAAGCATTAAGTGTATTAGATTTTAACTTGTTGATAGAGAAGATAAAAACAGAGATTAAGACCCGTCCGGTGACCGGATTGCGCCAAGCCCTGCATTTTGTTTTACCCGGAGAATCTTGCAGTTTTGCCGGAAAACTTCCCAAAGTAATACCCGCTGCCGTTTTCGGACGTGTAAATGGCGTGAAGCGGATGAAAGTATATAATGGCATCGTGGAACTGACCGTAGGTCCGTTGGCGGGAAAAGTAGAAGTGGATCTGGTCAAGAAAAAAGCGGCTGAATTGCCGCAGACCATGTTTGCATACATGGGGGCGAGTGGAAATTCCGTGAAGATATGGACTCTTTTTACCCGTCCGGACGGTACGTTGCCGCAGACGCAGGAAGAAGCTGAAATTTTTCAGGCACATGCGTATCGTTTGGCGGTGAAATGCTATCAGCCGCAAATCCCCTTTGATATTCAGTTGAAAGAGCCGGTTTTGGAGCAATATTCACGGCTGAGTCACGATCCCGAACCTTTCTATCGGGAAAATTCCGTGCCGTTTTATCTTTCTCAGCCTTTCGGGATGCCGAAAGAAATGAATTATCAGGAGAAGCTGACCCCGGAAAAGTCTCCGTTGAATCGTGCCGTTCCGGGATATGATACGGAAGATGCGCTGGCATTGATGTATGAGGCTGCCTTGCGAAAGACTTTTCAGTCGATGGAAGAGGGGTGGAGGCGGAATGATGATTTGCAGCCCCTGGTAGTCCGGTTGGCGGAAAATTGTTTCCTTTCCGGTATTCCGGAAGAGGAAGTGGTGAGGAGGACCATTCATCGGTATTATCATTCGAAGCAGGCTGTGCTGGTTCGCGAGATGATAGGCAATGTGTATCAGGAATGCAAAGGCTTCGGCAAGAAAAACGGGCTGACAAAAGAGCAATATCTCAATATGCAGACAGAGGAGTTTATGAACCGTCGTTATGAATTCCGCTACAATACACAGATAGGTGAAGTGGAATACCGGGAACGATGCTCGTTTTATTTTCGTTTCCGTCCGTTGGATAAACGGGCGCAGAATAGTATTCTGCTGGATGCGCAAAGTGAGGGTATTGCGGTGTGGGACCGGGATGTGGACCGTTATCTGCATTCAAACCGAGTATCTGTTTATAATCCATTGGAAGAATTTATTTTTCATCTTCCTAATTGGGATAAAAGACCGCACGGCAGCCATTCAAAAGAGATTGGAGGAAGCAGGACTGACACGCAAAATCGGAAACAACCAAGTTCGAGCTATCCGTATCAACGTGTCGGGAACGCACGAGGATATGAAGCGTATCGAAAGGGAGGGCAGACTTGATGAATGGTGTGGCGACAATATGAAATACTTTGCCGACCTGTTCGGTAGGGAGAATATCGTGGCTGCACATCTGCACAGGGACGAGGAAACGCCACACATACACGTTACCCTCGTCCCGATTGTCAAGGGAGAGCGCAAGCGCAAGAAACGTGAGGAACAGGCAAAGAAACGCTATCGCAAGAAACCAGCCAATGCCGTCCGTTTGTGTGCCGATGACATCATGACGCGCTTGAAGCTGAAATCCTATCAAGACAGTTATGCCGTCGCGATGGCAAAGTACGGTCTGCAACGTGGCATAGACGGCTCGCAAGCTCGCCACAAATCCACGCAGCAGTATTATCGGGACATACAGAAACTTGCCGGCAGCTTGAAATCGGAAGTCGTGGATTTGCAGAAGCTGAAAACCGAAGCGGAGCAGGAACTCAGACGAGCCAAGAAAGAGGTGCAGACCGAGAAACTGAAAGGCGCAGCCACCACAGCAGCGACTCACATTGCAGAAAGTGTCGGTTCTCTTTTCGGCAGTAACAAAGTCAGGACACTGGAACGCAGAAACGAGGACTTGCAAGACCGCATCCTTGAACTTGAAGAAGAAGCACGACAAAGGGAACAGCAACAGGCGAAGCACATACAGGAGATAACGGATGCTTACGAACAGCGACACCGCAAGTTGTCCGAGTTCGTGGATTTTGTCAAATGCTACTTTCCGTATGTGGAGAAGCTGATGCCAACCATCAAGTTCCTGCGTGATACGCTGAACTTTGGCGATGCCCTCATTAGAAAGTTATGCACGTTCAAGGATGTTTCCATCAAAGGCGAGCTCTATTCTCGCGAGTTCAACCAACATTTTAGGGTAGATAAAACGATATGTTCACTTAAAGAGAACAAGGAGGGGAATTTCAACCTCCACATTGACGGAGTTTCACATGTCAGCTG
>OIHA01000222.1_pt1 | contig 20657 bp, 12 predicted proteins | sample 1582431 | NCBI WGS metagenome assembly OIHA01 (sample SAMN02674792, study PRJEB24791) | human gut metagenome, SKBSTL006 | isolation source: stool | host: Homo sapiens | place: USA | reverse complement strand
AATACGTCCAGAAAATCCAGATTTTCTACCGCTTTATCGGCCCATTGGATGCCATCGAGTAACAAAGTCAGAAAAGTCACCTCCGAGAACTATCCTACAGATGCCGGACGCGAGGGCGAGCTGATCTTCCGCAGCGTCTATGAGCTGGCAGGCTGCCAAAAGCCGATGAAAAGGCTCTGGATTTCTTCAATGGAGGACTCCGCCATAAGGGAGGGCTTTGCAAACCTGCGTCCAGGTGTAGATTATGATGGACTTCGGAAAGCTGCTCTCTGCCGTGCCAAGGCCGACTGGCTGGTAGGGATCAATGCCACAAGGCTTTTTTCCGTGCTGTACCACCGCACCCTCAACATCGGGCGCGTGATGTCCCCAACGCTGGCACTCATTGTCCAGCGAGAAGCTGAGATCGACACATTTAAGCCGGTTCCTTTTTATACCGTGGCGCTGGAGCTGCCCGGTCTTACCGTATCCGGGGAGCGCATAAGTGACCGAGCAAGCGCAGAGCAGCTGAAAGAAGCTTGCCAGGATGCAGCTGTCACAATCAAAAAGGTGGAGTGCAAGGAAAAGTCTGAAAAGCCGCCTGCCCTCTATGATCTGACTACTCTGCAAAGAGATGCCAATCGCCTGCTTGGATTTACAGCCCAGCAGACCCTGGACTATCTGCAAAGCCTGTATGAAAAGAAGCTCTGCACCTATCCCCGTACTGACAGCCGCTATCTGACCAGTGATATGGCAGACAGCCTGCCGGTGCTGGTGAATCTGGTTGCCAATGCTATGCCGTTTCGCAAAGGGATCGCCATTACCTGTGATCCGCAGACGGTCATCAACGATAAGAAAGTAACCGACCACCACGCAGTAATTCCCACCCGAAATCTCAAGGATGCAGACCTTTCTGCCCTTCCTGCGGGAGAAAAAGCAGTGCTGGAGCTGGTGGCCCTGCGTCTGCTGTGCGCCGTGGCCCAGCCCCATATCTATTCGGAAACCGTTGTGATTGCAGCGTGTGCCGGTGGGGAATTTACCACCAAAGAAAAAACGGTGAGGCACCCCGGATGGAAAGCACTGGAGGACGCTTACCGTGCCAAAACGAAGGATGCAGAGCCGAAAAAAGAGGGTGCAGAGAAAGCCGTGCCAGAGCTGACTGAAGGACAGACCCTTTCGGTTTCTGCGGCAATCGTCAAAGAAGGCAAAAGCAGTCCGCCCCAGCACTTTACGGAGGACACCCTGTTGTCCGCGATGGAGACTGCCGGAAAAGAGGATATGCCGGAGGATGCCGAGCGAAAAGGTCTGGGGACACCGGCCACTCGTGCCGGTATTTTGGAAAAGCTGGTATCTGCCGGTTTTCTGGAACGAAAAAAGAACAGGAAAACGGTGCAGCTTCTCCCTTCCCACGATGCAGTCTCCCTGATCACAGTCTTGCCGGAACAGCTGCAATCGCCGCTTCTGACTGCCGAGTGGGAGTACCGCCTGGGAGAGATCGAGCGCGGGCAGCTTGCCCCGGAGGAGTTTCTGGACGGGATCAGCACCATGCTGAAAGATCTGGTGGGAACCTATCAGGTCATCAAGGGGACTGAGTACCTGTTCACGCCGCCCCGCGAAGTGGTGGGCAAATGCCCCCGCTGCGGCGGTGATGTGGCGGAACTGCAAAAAGGGTTCTTCTGCCAGACAGAATCCTGCAAATTTGCCATCTGGAAAAACAGTAAATGGTGGGCCATGAAGAAAAAGCAGCCTACCAAGGCGCTGGTGACAGCGCTGCTCAAGGATGGCCGGGCAAGGCTCACCGGCTGCTATTCCGAAAAGACCGGCAAGACCTATGACGCTACGGTGGTTCTGGAGGACGATGGGCGGTACGCCAACTTCAAGCTGGAATTTGACCGGCAGAAAGGCGGTGCAAAATGAAGCTCTCCCTTTATGAACAGGAAACCATTCTCCTCTACAATCAGGCCGAGGACACCGCCGAAGTTTATACCCATGACCGAAAACTGATGGAGAAGCTGACCCGCCTTTCCAAAAAGCACCCGGAACAGGTCTGCAAAAAGGATAAGCACAATTTTACAGTCCCCAAACGCTGTGTGTCCGTCCGAGAGCCATACAGCGCCGAGCGCCGCAAGGCTGCCAGTGAACGGGCCAAGGTTGCCGGGTACAGGCCGCCCATCCCCAAACCGAAAGCTGATTGACGATGGGCGCAAATGTATTTGAGACGGTCAAGCAGTCTGTCACCGTCCGGGAAGCCGCAGAACGATATGGGATTGAGGTCAAAAGGGGCGGCATGGCCTGCTGTCCTTTTCACGATGACAAAAATCCCAGCATGAAGCTGAACGAAGAATATTTCTACTGTTTCGGTTGCGGAGCCACCGGCGATGTGATAGACCTGACCGCCCGGCTCTACAACCTGTCCCCCAAGGAAGCCGCCGAGAAGCTGGCGCAGGATTTTGGCCTGATCTATGACAGTCAGGCCCCGCCCCGCAGGAACTATGTTCGCCAGAAAACCGAGGCACAGAAGTTTCGGGAGAACCGGGACCATGCCTTTCGGGTTCTGGCGGACTACTTCCATCTTCTCCGCAAGTGGGAAGCGGGCTACACGCCCAAAACACCGGAGGAACCCATGCACCCCCGTTTTTTAGAGGCGGTGCAGCAAAAGGATTATATCGGCTATCTGCTGGATTCTTTTCTGGAGGACAGCCCGGAGGAACAAAAGCTATGGATCGCTGAACATCAATCAACAATCACCAATTTAGAGAGGAGAGTGAACATCATGGCTGATAAGCCCACCAACCGAGAGCGGCTAAGGGAAATCACAGACGGCATCGAGCAGGGCATCAAGGAACTGTTTGAGAGTGAAAAGTATATGCGCTATCTGTCCGTTATGTCCCGCTTCCACCGCTATTCGGTAAACAACACCATGCTCATCTATATGCAGAAGCCGGACGCCACTTTGGTAGCCGGATACAATAAGTGGAAAGACCAGTTTGAGCGTCATGTTAAAAAGGGAGAACATGGCATTACCATCATCGCCCCCACACCGTACAAGAAGAAAATCGAGGAGCAGAAACTGGACCCGGATACCAAGGCTCCGATTTTGGATAAAGACGGAAAGATCATCACAGAGGAAAAAGAAATCGAGATCCCCATGTTTCGCCCGGTCAAGGTCTTTGATGTGAGCCAGACTGATGGGAAACCTTTGCCGGAGCTTGCTTCCTCCCTTTCCGGAAATGTGCCAAATTATGAGGCATTTATGGAGGCCCTGCGCCGCAGTGCGCTGGTGCCGATCACTTTTGAAGCAATGGCCGCCGATACGGACGGCTATTTTTCTGCCGATCATCAGAAAATTGCCATTCGCCAGGGCATGAGCGAGGTGCAGACGGTTTCGGCCACGGTTCATGAGATTGCCCACAGCAAGCTCCACAATCAGAAAAAGATTCAGATTGCCAATGACGAGCAATATCAGGAGATCGAGCTGTTTGATAAACCCGGTCTGTTCTCCAATGGGCGGATTGTCCGTGATAATCTGCCGGAGGGCGTTTATTGCTATGACCTGCGCGGTTCTGACTACGACCCCGGAGAGCAGGTCTGTGTAGAAGAACGAGTGGTTGTAAACCATGCAGGTTCCGTTCTGCTGACAGAGCCGTTGGAGCTGGCGGAAGATGGACGCCTGATGCTGACCGAGGAAGAAGGGCTGAATTTTGTTGGCGGCTTTTCTACCCTCGCCCAGTTTTTGCAAGAACAGAGGAAAGACCGCCACACGGAGGAAGTGGAGGCTGAAAGCATCTCCTATGCAGTCTGCAAGTATTTTGGCATCGAGACCGGAGAAAACAGCTTCGGCTATATTGCAAGCTGGAGTCAGGGCAAGGAACTGAAAGAGCTGAGAGCCAGTTTGGAAACCATCAACAAGACCTCCGGCACTTTGATCTCTGACATTGAGCGCCACTATAAGGAAATCTGCAAAGAGCGTGGAATTGACCCCAATGCAAAAAAAGAGCCGGAAACCGCCCCGATAGAGCAGCCAACCGGCAATCTGACTTACTATGTGGCAGAGTGCATGGAGTTTCCAAACCTCGGAGAATACCACGATAACCTGTCTTTGGAGGAGGCGGTCCGCATCTATCAGGAAATTCCGGCAGAGCGAATGAACGGGATCAAAGGAATTGGTTTTGAGCTGAAAGACGGAAGCGACTATGAAGGACCGTTTCCGATTTTGACCGGGCAGACCATTGACCTGGACACTATTCAGGCAATCGACTATTACCGTGACAATCCGCTGGTACAGAAAGCGGTAAAGGAACTGGCTGCGACCATGCCGGAAATGGAGGTACTGGGGGCGGATGCCAACCAGCAGGAGGCTTTGTTTCTGATCAACGATACTACCTATCTTCATATCCAACCTTGTGACAGCGGATGGGACTACACTCTTTACGATGCTGCGTCCATGAAAGAGCTGGATGGTGGTCAGCTGGATATGTCGGAGCTTTCCCGCAAAAATGCAGTTCTCCAGATTTGTGATGACAACAATCTGGACAGCACTTCACTTAGACACGCTCCTATGTCCATGATTGAGACCTTGCAGGAAGCGGCCTATCAGCAAATGCAGGCAGAGACCAGTCAGATGATTGCTTCTTCCCAGTTGCCGGAGGCACAGGAGCAGGCACTGGATGAATACCCCATGCCGGATGAGCAGGTCTCCACACCGGATATGCAGGAATATGGCTACTCCTATGATGGGATGCTCCCTGTTACCAGAGAACGGGCGCTGGAACTGGATGCCGCCGGTTTGACCGTCTATGTGCTGCATGAGGACAATACGGAGAGCATGGTGTTTGACCCGCAGGAAATCATGGATCATGGCGGTCTTTTCGGTGTGGACCATGAGGAATGGGAGAAAAGCCCTCAGTTCCACGAAAAGGTCATGGAGCGTCAGGAACATCAGCAGGAACGCGAACAGGCATTTCTCTCCCAGAACAGAGATTGCTTTGCCATCTATCAGGTAAGTCGTGACGATCCGCAGAATGTGCGCTTTATGAATCTGGATTGGTTAAAGTCCCATGACATTTCCATAGACCGCAGCAATTATGACCTCATTTACACAGCTCCTCTGAGGGAGTCTGGCACTGTGCCGGAGCAGCTGGAAAAACTCTATCAGCAATTCAATCTGGAAAAGCCCGTGGACTTTCACAGTCCCTCCATGAGCGTCAGCGACATCGTTGCAATCAGACAGGACGGTAAGGTATCCTGTCATTACTGTGACAGCGTTGGTTTTACCCAGATCCTCGGATTCCTGCCAGAAAACCCGCTGAAAAATGCGGAAATGATGCTGGAGGACGATTACGGCATGATCGACGGTATCATCAACAATGGCGCAAAAGAACCTACGGTGGCAGAGCTGGAACAGCAGGCCCGAAGCGGTCAGCCCATTTCCCTGATGGACTTGGCTGATGCCGTTCATCGGAAGGAACGGGAAAAGAAAAAGTCCGTCATGGAGCAGCTGAAAGGCCAGCCCAAGACAGAACACAAAAAGACAGCACCCAAAAAGAGTGCGGAAAGGGAGATTTGATATGGGAAACTTTACTTTTGAGGAAATGAACCTGATGTGCATTTACAATACCGGCAGCCGTACCGGACTGATCGACAGCCTGCGTGAGATGCGCGGCGAGCTGGCCCCGGAGGAAACCGAGCTGCGGGAGTTGACAGACAGCGCACTGGGCAAGCTCCAGGCCATGAGTGATGCCGAGTTTGCCGAGCTGGAGTTGTACCCGGATTTTGACCAGTAAACACCATAACCGCAGGGATGGGGTGGCAAATTGCCACCCCGCCTTTTTACCCCAAAACTGAAAGGAGGACAGAACACTATGCCAACCAAAGCTGAACTATATGCACAGATGGCGGACAAGGTGGCAACACAGCTCACGGGGAGCTGGCAGGAATGGGCAGGGTTTCTCACTACTGCTTCCCGCCTTTACAAGTACCCGTTCCATGAGCAGCTGATGATCTATGCCCAGCGACCGGACGCCACCGCCTGTGCGGAGTACGATTTGTGGAATGAAAAGATGGGCCGTTATGTAAGGCGCGGTTCCAAGGGAATCGCTCTGGTGGATGATTCCGGGGACAGACCTCGCCTGCGTTATGTCTTTGACATTTCCGACACCGGAACCCGTGAACATTCCCGCACTCCCTGGCTGTGGCAGCTGGAGGAGCGCCATCTGGATTCCGTGCAGGCCATGCTGGAGCGCACCTATGATGTTTCCGGTGAGGACCTTGCCGGACAGCTCACGGAGGTAGCCGGAAAACTGGCCGAGGAATACTGGACGGAGCATCAGCAGGACTTATTCTATATCGTTGACGGTTCCTTTTTGGAGGAATATGATGAGTATAACATCGGAGTGCAGTTCAAGGCAGCCGCCACCGTCAGCATCACTTACGCTTTGATGTCCCGCTGTGGACTGGAGCCGGAACGCTACTTCGACCACGAAGATTTCATGGCGATCTTTGATTTCAACACCCCGTCCACCATCGGGGCGCTGGGAACAGCGGTCAGCCAGATCAACCAGCAGGTGCTGCGGCAGATCGGCGTTACCGTCCGAAATGCAGAGCGCGAAGCCAACCAAGAAAGGAGCAAGCAAGATGAACAATCCCATGACCTACATCCAGAACGGAGACTATCAGATTCCCGACCTGAAGCTGAGCCAGCAGCCGGAGAAATCCCTGGGCAAGTACGGCAGGATGAGGAAAACCTACCTGAAGGAACACCGTCCCATCCTCTACAACCAGATGTTGCTGAGCGAGAAGCTGTATCCGCACCTCATCGAGATCGACGAGACCGCCCAGAGCAGACTGGAACAGATGATGCCCCAGCTGGCGAAGGAAGCGGGAGCCACCGAGGAACTGAAAGCCAGCGATCCCATGAAGTGGGTGGGCCTGATGAACACCTGCAAAGCCCAGGCAGAGGAGATCCTGATGGTGGAGCTTATCAACAGCTGACCCTAAACCTGTTCCTCTCCGAAGCGGAGCAGATCCAATCCATAGATGAAGCAGAGAATGTAGCGCATACATCCTCTGCTTTTTCTTTTGCCCAAAATGATATTGACCATGTGCTGCGTTTGGGCGGCAATACAGACCGCCAGAGGGAGCGTGTGGTTGTAGCCTTTGAAAAGCAGAAAACCACCGCTGAGATTGCCGAGATACTGAAAACGCTGTACCACGGCGGCAATGGCCTTGGCAGCGTGAGCGCATGGTATGCCGAGGATGGTATCCATCTTTCCCACGGGAAGTCTGTCCGTTATGACAGGTCTGCCCAGGTCATTTCCTGGGAGAGTGCCGCAGAGCGCATCGGGGAACTTTTGGAAAGTGGCCAGTTTGCCTCCAATGTGGAGCTTGCAGAAGCGGCAGGCTATGAACGCTCCCTCCTTGCAGAAAAACTTTGGCATCTGTACCACGATTTCAGCGATAAAGCCAGAGATTCCGGGTATCTGTCCTGTCTGTCCGGTATTCAGAGAACCGGGTTCCCGGAAGAAACTGCATGGCTTGCCGAGCAGCTGAGTGACCCGGCTTTCCGCCAAACCCTAAAGGAAGAATACGCTGCCTTCTGGACTGCCTATCAGCAGGACCGTGACCTGTTGCGCTTTCATTACCATAGGCCAAGGGAAATCTGGGAGAACCTGAAGGATCTTGACCTGCCACGCAGAACTTTTTCTTCGGACCTTTCCCAAGTGCCAACCGTCCAGCATTTCATTACCGAGGATGAGATCGACGCCGCCATGACCGGCGGAAGCAGTTTTGCCGGAGGAAAAGGCCGTATCTATGCGTTCTTCATGGAAAACCATACGGATAAGGAAAAAGTGAGATTCCTTAAAGACGAGTATGGCATTGGCGGACGCTCTCATGCCCTGTCCGGCGCAACACACAGCGGCGAAGATCACGACGGGAAAGGACTGCACTATAAAAAGCAGGACTGCCCGGATGTTCACTTGAACTGGGAAAAGGTTGCCAAACGCATTACCTCTCTTGTCCAGAAAGGCCGCTATCTTACCGAACAGGAACAGGCGCAGTATGACAAAATCCAGGCTGAAAAGGAACTGGCAGAAGAAGATGCCATCCAAGCCCAGCAGCCGGAGGTGGAGGAAGAAACGCCAAAGCCTACCCTTCGGGAGCAGTTTGAGCAGTATAAGCCTGTGGTGACTGCCGCTATTTCCGAGGATGCCGCATACCGCAATGCCTGCGGTCATTCTGACCATGAAAATGCTGTCATCGAGGGCAATGCCGCTGTGCGCCGTGCGGTCCTTGGTTCTAAGGATATGGAGCTGATCCGCCTCTATTCGGATGTGCCGGAGTTCCGCCAGCGTCTGCACCGGGAAGTGATCGACGAAACCTATCCAAAGCTCCATGAGCTTCTGCGCCCTCTTTCTCAGGAAGATATTGATACTGCCCTTTGTGCATGGAACGGCAATATTGAGAGTAAACACGCTGTCGTCCGCTATATGAAAGATCATGCAAGAGAGAAAGATACCGCTGCATGGCTGGCTCAGGAATACGGCGGCAGCAACAGCCTGTTCGTTGTCCGTGCCGGAAGCCCGGAGGAAACGCAGCTGCCCTGGCCGAAGGTACAGCGCCGAATCGCCCAGCTCATTCAGGAGGACCGGTTCTATACCGAAGAAGAACAGGACCGTTTTGACAATATCGACCCCATCGCCATCCGGGAAGCCCTGGAGGAAAGGGGCATCGTCAACGGCCAGGTGGCAGACTCGGAAAAACTGGACAATGCCCCATTTATCCAACAGGTGATGTCAGATGCCGAGACAGAGCAGACTTCCGAAGTTTCCATTTCCGATGAGGAATATGACGCAGTTCGCCGCCCAATTCCGCAAAGAACCTCCTATGACCCTGCCGCCCCGGTTTATGCTGTGGGCGATACCGTGTATATCGAGGATGACGCCTATCAGATCACCGAGCTGCGGGAGGACACCGTACAGCTTCTGCCCACCGGCATGGTATATCCCATCTATCGGGCAGAGCGCAAAGAACAGTTCGAGCAGCTGCTTCGGGCAGACCGCCGCAATGCTTACTATACCGAGCTTCTTCCCATTGACCCGGACAAGGCAGATCAGGACTTGCGGGATGTATTGTCCCATGGACTGATGGATGAAGCAGATAAAAAACAGGTTTCCACGCTGCTGCAATCCGGCAGGAGCAACAGTGAGATTGCCTACTGGCTGAGCAGAGCCTACCCTCATGAGATTGAGACCCTGAATCTGGAGACCGGCGATATTGCCGATTACCGTACCACGGCACAGGGCATGGAGCTGGAAGTCCTGGACGCAGAGGAAAAGCGTTTGGCTGTGCTGTATTTCCGCTGGGATGAAGTTGCGCCTTTGCTGCGCGGGATGTATGCCCGTCAGATGGATGGCTTTGGACAGGAACAGCCCCAACCGTCTACCGAATCCCCGACCTTCCATTCCGAGACCGTGGCCGTCTATCCGGGCGATAAGAACAATCTGCCTTATGATGTGGTGGTGGAACGGCTGCATATCGAGGAGCCGGAGCCACCAGCCCCTGTGACTGAGTCGGAGAAACTCTTTGAGGAAGTGCTGGACGAACACCCGGTTTCCATTCAGGTCAATGGCCAGTGGCAGACCTTCCCCAATGCCAAAGCTGCCGAGGAAGCCTCCTATGAGGAATACAAGGCCAACCTGCGCCGCAATGCACAAAACTTCCGTATTACCGATGAGCATTTGGGCGAAGGCGGTCCGAAAGCCAAGTTCCAGGCAAATATCAATGCCATTCGTTTGCTGAAAGAGCTGGAAGCTGCCGGACAGCAGGCAAGCCCGGAACAACAGGAAGTCCTATCCCGCTATGTGGGCTGGGGCGGTCTTTCTGATGCCTTTGACCCGGAGAAACCGGCATGGGCTTCCGAGTATGCCCAGCTGAAAGAGCTGCTGACCCCGGAGGAATATGCCGCCGCCAGAAGCTCCACCCTCAACGCCCATTACACCAGCCCTACGGTCATTCAGGCCATCTATGAAGCGGTGGGCCGTATGGGATTTGAGACCGGAAATATTCTGGAGCCATCTATGGGTGTGGGCAATTTCTTCGGTATGCTGCCGGAGGAAATGCGAAACAGTCGTCTGTACGGTGTGGAGCTGGACCCGGTTTCCGGGCGCATCGCAAAGCAGCTCTATCCCAAGGCGGACATCACAGTAGGCGGCTTTGAGACCACCGACAGGCGTGACTTCTTTGACCTTGCCATCGGCAATGTGCCTTTCGGTCAGTATCAGGTCAATGACAAAGCCTACAACAAGCTGAATTTTAGTATTCACAACTACTTTTTCGCCAAATCACTGGACCAGGTGCGTCCCGGTGGTGTGGTGGCTTTTGTAACCTCCCGCTATACCATGGACGCCAAGGATTCCACCGTGCGCCGCTATCTTGCCCAGCGTGCCGAGCTGCTGGGAGCTATCCGTCTGCCCAATGACGCGTTCAAAAAGAATGCCGGTGCCGAGGTGGTATCGGACATCATCTTCCTCCAAAAGCGGGACCGCCCGCTGGACATTGCACCAGAGTGGACGCAGACCGGCATTATCAGGGTTCCCGCAAAGTCGCAAGACTTTGTGGGAGAAGGAGGAGCGACGGAGCAAGCGAGCTTTTCGCCGCAAGGCGGAAACGAGCAGGCGCAGTCCGCGACGACGCAGGATGGGTTTGCCATCAACCGGTATTTTATCGACCATCCGGAAATGGTGCTGGGCAGACAGGAGCCGGTAAGCACTGCTCATGGTATGGACTACACCGTGAACCCTATCGAGGGACTGGAGCTTTCCGACCAGCTGCATGATGCGGTGAAGTATATTCATGGCACTTATCAGGAGGCAGAGCTGCCGGAGCTGGGCGAAGGCGAAGCCATTGACACCTCCATTCCTGCCGACCCAAATGTGAAGAACTATTCCTATGCCATTGTAGACGGGCAGGTGTACTACCGGGAAAACAGCCGTATGGTGCGCCCTGACCTCAACGCCACCGCCGAAGCCCGTGTAAAAGGTCTTGTGGGACTGCGTGATTGTGTGCAGGAACTGATCGACCTTCAGATGGATGCAGCGGTTCCGGACAGCACCATTCGGGAGAAGCAGGCGGAACTGAACAGCCTCTATGACAGCTTTTCTGCCAAATACGGTCTCATCAATGACCGTGCAAACCGTCTGGCCTATGCAGACGATTCTTCCTATTACCTGCTCTGTGCGCTGGAAGTCATCGACGAGGACGGTAAACTGGAACGTAAGGCAGATATGTTCACCAAGCGTACCATCAAGCCCCATCAGGCGGTGGCTGTGGTGGATACGGCAAGTGAAGCACTGGCGGTGTCCATCTCGGAAAAAGCCTGCGTGGATATGGACTATATGAGCCAGCTTACCGGAAAAACAAAAGAAGAACTGGCCGGAGAGCTGCAAGGCGTAATCTTCCGTGTACCGGGACAGTTGGAGCAGGACAGAACGCCCCATTATGTGACTGCTGATGAATACCTCTCTGGCAATGTACGCCGAAAGCTGCGTCAGGCACAGCGGGCAGCACAGCAGGACCCGGTTTATGCAGTCAATGTGGAAGCTCTTACCGCCGCCCAGCCCAAAGACCTGGATGCGTCGGAGATCGAGGTGCGTCTGGGCGCTACCTGGATTGACAAGGAATATATCCAGCAGTTTATGTATGAGACCTTTAATACCCCGTTTTATCTCCAACGCAGTATCGAGGTCAACTATTCGTCCTTTACCGCTGAATGGCAGATCAAGGGAAAATCTTCTGTATCCTACAACGATGTGGCAGCTTATACCACCTATGGGACCAGCCGCGCCAACGCCTACAAGATTCTGGAGGATTCCTTAAACCTGCGGGATGTCCGCATCTATGACACCATAGAGGACGCAGACGGAAAAGAGCGCCGCGTGCTGAATGCCAAGGAGACCACCCTGGCGGCTCAAAAACAGCAGGCGATCCGGGAAGCCTTTAGGGACTGGATCTGGAGAGACCCGGAGCGCCGCCAGACTTTGGTGAGCCAGTACAACGAGGAAATGAACTCTACCCGTCCCCGTGAATATGATGGCAGTCACATCACTTTTGGAGGCATGAACCCGGCCATTACCCTGCGGGAACACCAGAAAAGCGCCATTGCCCATGTGCTGTATGGAGGAAATACCCTGTTGGCACATGAAGTAGGCGCAGGCAAAACTTTTGAAATGGTAGCTGCTTCGATGGAAGCCAAACGCCTGGGACTGTGCCAGAAATCTCTCTTTGTGGTTCCAAACCATCTGACAGAGCAGTGGGCGTCGGAGTTTCTGCGTCTCTATCCTTCTGCCAACATCTTAGTCACCACCAAAAAGGACTTTGAGACCCATAACCGCAAGAAGTTCTGCGCCCGTATTGCGACCGGTGACTACGACGCCATCATCATGGGACACAGCCAGTTTGAGCGTATCCCCATCAGCCGGGAGCGTCAGGAACGGCTTCTCTATGAGCAGATCGACGAGATCACCGAGGGCATCGCAGAGGTGCAGGCCAGCGGCGGCGAGCGTTTTACCGTCAAGCAGCTGGAGCGTACCAGAAAGTCTCTGGAAGCCAGACTGGAAAAGCTGCAAGCCGAGGGGCGAAAAGACGATGTGGTAACTTTTGAGCAGCTGGGGGTGGACCGTTTGTTTGTGGACGAGGCCCACAACTACAAGAACCTGTTTTTATACACAAAAATGCGAAATGTGGCTGGTCTTTCCACATCGGACGCGCAGAAATCCTCCGATATGTTTGCCAAGTGCCGCTATATGGACGAGATCACCGGAAATCGTGGTGTGATCTTTGCCACCGGCACCCCGGTCAGCAACTCCATGACCGAGCTTTACACCATGCAGCGTTATCTTCAGTATGAACGCCTGCAAGAGCTGAACATGACCCACTTCGACTGTTGGGCTTCCCGATTTGGGGAGACCGTCACAGCATTGGAGCTGGCACCGGAAGGCACCGGCTACCGGGCAAGAACGAGATTCAGCAAGTTCTTTAACCTGCCGGAGCTGATGAACCTGTTCAAAGAAGTGGCTGACATTAAGACTGCCGACCAGCTGAATCTGCCTACCCCGGAAGTGGAATACCACAACATCGTGGCGCAGCCTACCGAACATCAGCAGGAAATGGTCAAAGCTCTTTCGGAGCGTGCATCGCTGGTACACAGCGGAACTGTTGACCCGTCCCAGGATAACATGCTCAAGATTACCTCGGATGGCCGCAAGCTGGGGCTGGACCAGAGGATCGTCAACCAGATGCTGCCGGACGAACCTGGCACAAAGGTCAATCAGTGTGTGGACAACATCATGCAGATCTGGCGGGACGGCAAAGCTGACAAGCTGACCCAGCTGGTGTTCTGCGACATTTCTACACCACAGGCCAAAGCTCCTGCAAGCAAGGCGGCGAAAACGCTGGATAATCCACTGCTTCACGCATTGGAAGACGCTGTGCCTCTGCCGGAACAGGAACCGACCTTTACGGTATATGACGATATTCGTCAGAAACTCATTGCTCAGGGGATGCCTGCCGACCAGATCGCTTTTATCCATGAAGCCAATACCGAAGTGCGGAAAAAGGAGCTGTTCTCTAAAGTCCGTACCGGTCAGGTTCGTGTCCTTTTGGGCAGCACCGCCAAGATGGGCGCAGGCACCAATGTGCAGGACCGTCTGGTGGCACTTCATGACCTGGACTGTCCGTGGAGACCGGGAGACCTTGCCCAGCGCAAGGGCCGTATCGAGCGCCAGGGTAACCAGAATCCTCTTGTCCATGTGTACCGCTATGTGACCGAAGGAACCTTTGACGCATACCTCTGGCAGACGGTGGAGAATAAGCAAAAATTCATTAGTCAGATCATGACTTCTAAATCGCCGGTACGCTCCTGCGATGATGTGGATGAAACCGCCCTCAGTTTTGCAGAGATCAAGGCTTTGTGTGCCGGAGACCCACGTATCAAAGAGCGTATGGATTTGGATGTGGAGGTATCCCGCCTGAAGCTGATGAAAGCCGACCACCAGAGCAAGCAATATCGTCTGGAGGACCAGCTGCTCAAATACTTCCCGGAGGAGATTGAAAAGCACAAGGGCTTTATCAAGGGCTTTGAATCCGATCTGGAGGTTTTGGTAGCGCACCCGCACCCGGAGGACGGTTTTGCTGGTATGGAAATCCGTGGCGATCTGCTGACCGATAAGGAGAACGCCGGCGCAGCCCTTTTGGATGCCTGCAAGGAGGTTAAAACCTCCGATCCGGTGCAGATCGGCAACTACCGGGGGTATGCCATGTCCGTGGAATTTTCCGCTTGGAAACAGGAGTATACGCTCCTGCTGAAAGGACAGATGACCCACCGGGCAACCCTTGGTACAGACCCTCGCGGAAATCTTACCCGTATCGACAATGCCCTTGCTCAGATGCCCCAGCGTCTGGAGTCGGCAAAGGCACAGCTGGATAACCTCTGTCAGCAGCAAGCTGCGGCAAAGGAGGAAGTCGGAAAGCCATTCCTTTATGAAGAAGAACTGAGATGCAAAAACGCCCGTCTGGTGGAGCTGGATACCCTGCTCAACATCGACGGAAAGGGACAGGCACACACCGAGTCTGTTGTTGCCAAAAGTACACGGCCTTCGGTGCTGGATAACCTAAAACGCCCGGTGCAACCCCGCAGTACAGACAAGAAACCAAAACAGCATGAGGAGGTGCGATAACATGAATACTAACGATCTGAATACAGCCCTTTATGAAAAGATGGCTGCCGAACAGGACAAGTTCCGGGACTGGCTGAAAAGACAGCCCCCGGAAGAAATCCTGCACCACACCTATGAGTACACGGTTCGTGAGGACATTGTGATGGCGATGGAGGAACTGGAGCTGACTGATGCCCAGGCTCAGGCACTTTTGGAATCTCCCTCTCCGCTGGCGGATGTGTACCGTTACTTTGAAAAGCTGGAGACCGGTCACATGGATGTGATCCGGGACAGCATTGAGAACCGTGCCGATGATGTGTGCAGAGCCAAAGAGGAACTGCGAACAACACCGGTCTATCCCCATTCTGCCGCCTATGCGAGAGAACATGGGGAGCTGGAGCAGTACCGGGCTTCCAACAATGCAAATCTCCAATGCAAGGAGTCCATTGAAGCGGCGGTGCGGGAACACTTCGACGGAATGTATCTCAGCCACGATGCGGCAAATGGTGTGATCGAGATCTATGGCATGGAGCGTGTGTCCATGGTTCTGTCTAACACGGTCCAGCTTCAGGACTGGGATGGGCGCTACTCCCGACGCAACAAAGAATGGGCTAAGACCATTCCCAACGATAATCCCGAAACTGTCCGTTGTGGTTATGCCTTAAACAGCCACCCTGCTGTGCTGGATGGCTTTATTGATCTGGTGCGTGTAGAACAGCAGCGCAGCCGTACTCAGGGAGAAAAACTGCAACCGTCCCGCCCCTCAGTACGGGATAAGCTCAAACAGGAGCTGCCTGCCCATAAGCCTGCCGCCCCGAAGAAACGGGAGCCGGAGCGATAACTATGGCAAAGCGTAAGCGGGATATGCAATTAAACTTTAGAGTTTCAGCGGAGGAGCTTGCTGTGATTGAGCAAAAAATGTCTCAGTTTGGAACCTCCAACCGTGAAGCCTATCTAAGAAAAATGGCGCTGGATGGGTATGTAGTCAAGCTGGAGCTGCCGGAGTTGAAGGAGCTTGTTTCCCTGATGCGCCGAAGCAGCAACAACTTAAACCAGCTGACCCGTAAAGTGCATGAGACTGGACGGGTTTATGATGCTGACTTGGAGGATATATCCCAGCGGCAGGAACAGTTATGGGAGGGCGTAGAGGAAATTCTTACCCAGCTTTCCAAACTTTTATAACAGGGATAGATACTCCATTTGCGGAGGGAGGAACGGCATTACTTCGCTGCTCCTCTCTCCGCTTTTTCTTTTTATCGGTATCCTTGTCTTTTGCCTGCCCATGCCGGATAATATGATTAGAAAAGATACCAAGAACGCTGCAAGGAGGAAATAACATGAAGATTTTGAAAGGGCTTTTGATGATTATAACTGCACCGGTCATTTTGGTGCTGACGCTTTTTGTCTGGCTCTGCACGGGGCTGATCTACATATCCGGTCTGGTGCTTGGTCTGCTCAGCACTGTAATTGCTCTGCTTGGCGTGGCTGTGCTTATTACCTATTCCCCGCAGAATGGTGTGATTTTGCTGGTTATGGCATTTTTGATTAGCCCGATGGGGCTGCCACTGGCTGCAATCTGGCTACTGGGCAAGGTGCAGAGTTTGAAATTTGCAATTCAGGAGTTGGTTTATGGATAAAAATACGCAAAACCATAAAAATGCCAGACACCGTCTGTTAAATTTGGGAAAAGGAATTTTATATCCACGACTTTACTTTTGAACTAATATTGAATATAATATTAGTACGAAAGGAAGTGACATGATGGGACAATTTGAACAGCTGGATCAGATGCTAACAGCACAAGAAGGAATGCTGCGAACATCGCAGGTCGTATCTTCTGGAATTTCAAAGCCGGTATTTTATGATTATGTGCGTTCACGAGATTTGGATAGAGTCGCACATGGGATTTATCTGTCCAAAGATTCCTGGGTGGATGCCATGTATCTGCTTCATTTGCGATTTGAACAAGCAGTATTTTCACATGAAACAGCTTTATTTTTTCACGATCTGACAGACCGTGAACCAATAGAATATACAGTTACGGTCAAAACTGGATGCAATCCAAGCAAAATGAAAGCAGAAGGCATTCAAGTTTTTACGATTAAAGCAGACTTACATGATGTAGGACTTACAACAGCGAAAACTCCGTTCGGGCATACTGTGCCGGTTTATGATATGGAGCGAACGATCTGTGATTTGCTCAGAAGCCGTAGCAGAATTGAAATTCAGACCTTTCAGGGAGCACTGAAAGCGTATGCCCGTAGAAAAGATAAGAACCTGCGAGCTTTAATGCAATATGCTGGGATGTTCAAGGTGGAAAAAATTTTACGACAGTATTTGGAGGTACTTTTATGATAAAAACAGCAAGGCAGCTTAAAGATTTAATACGAAACCTTTCCAGAGAAAAATCCGCAGATGCTCAGATTTTAATGAGGAACTACATGATGGAGCGTTTTTTGGAGCGTATTTCTCTTTCTGAGTATCGTGATAAGTTTATCTTAAAGGGTGGTATGTTGGTAGCGGCTATGGTTGGATTGGATGCCCGCTCTACGATGGATTTGGATGCAACCATAAAAGGAGCTAATGTTAATGTGGAGGATATTGAGAATCTAATTTCATCAATCGTAACTGTTCCGATTGATGATGGTGTTAAATTTCAGCTGAAAAGTATTTCGGAGATTATGGATGAAGCAGAGTATCCGGGGATTCGTGTCAGCATGAGTACAACATTCGATGGTGTAGTGACCCCTTTGAAAATTGATATTTCTACGGGAGATGCAATCACTCCAAGAGAGGTTCGGTATTCATTCAAACTTATGCTGGAAGATCGCTCCATTGATATTTGGGCTTATAATTTAGAAACTGTGCTGGCAGAAAAACTGGAAACCATTATTACTAGAACCACAACCAATACCCGCATGAGAGATTTCTACGATATTTACATTTTAGAACAGCTGCATGGAACCACGCTGAACCCGAAAATTTTACATGATGCGCTTCTGGCAACTGCTCATAAACGGGGATCGGAGAAGTATCTTAACCAGGCTGAAGAAGTTTTTGACGAAGTGGAAAATGATTCGGTTATGCAAAAACTTTGGGAGGCATACCGTAAAAAGTTTTCTTATGCTTCTGATTTGGAATGGGATGTGATTATGAAAGCAATTCGCAGGTTATATGTTCTTTGCGAGAAGGGCATCAGCTTATGAAAAAGCATGGACACTATTGTAAAGTTTGTGGTGAATACAAAGCCAACGAAAAATTTTCAGGCAAAGGTCATGCATCCCACATTTGTAAATCCTGTGCTTCGCTACCAGCAGAAAAGCAGGCTGAACTGATGACACTGAATCGTCTTTTGAATCTTCCATGGAGGCTATCGAAAGAGCAGTTGTCCTGGCTGAAAAATCGACTAAAGGATAGGCGGCCTGATGTCCGTGCATTGGCGCAAGAGCAATATGAAATGAGATTTCCACCAAGACACTTAGAAGATGATGAGTTCAATTTTTTCGATGAAGAAAGCTTTATAGAATAGTGAAAGCGGTCTGCTATGGCAGGCCGTTTTCTTTTCGGGAAGGAGGTCTGACCTATGGCAACCACAAGAATCATGCCGCTTCATGTCGGCAAGGGCCGCACAGAAAGTCGGGCGATCAGTGACATCATCGACTATGTGGCCAATCCCAAAAAAACAGATAATGGCAGGCTCATTACCGGCTATGCGTGTGACAGCAGGACTGCGGATGCAGAGTTCCTTCTGGCAAAGCGGCAGTACCTTGCCGCGACCGGACGAGTGCGAGGTGCGGATGATGTGATCGCCTATCATGTGCGCCAGTCGTTCCGCCCCGGTGAGATCACACCGGAGGAAGCCAATCGGCTGGGTGTGGAATTTGCCAAGCGATTCACCAAGGGCAATCATGCCTTTGTGGTCTGCACCCACATAGACAAGTCGCACATTCACAATCACATTATCTGGTCATCGGTCAGCTTAGAATATGACCGGAAATTCCGAAACTTTTGGGGCAGCACCAAGGCAGTCCGACAGTTAAGTGACACCATCTGCGTCGAAAACGGACTGTCCATTGTGGAGAATCCGAAACCTCACGGAAAGAGCTATAACAAGTGGCTGGGCGATCAGGCAAAGCCCTCTCACCGAGAGCTGCTGCGTGTAGCGATTGACAACGCATTATCACAAAGTCCTGCTAATTTTGAGGAACTGCTGAAGCTGCTAAAAGAGTCCGGCTGTGAAGTATCAAAGCGCGGAAAATCGTATCGTTTGAAACTCCCCGGCTGTGAGAAAGCCGCCCGAATGGACAGCCTGGGCGAAGGATATGGATTAGATGATTTGCAGGCGGTTCTCTCCGGGAAGAAAGCGCATACCCCACGAAAGAAAATAGTTACACAGGCAGAGACGCAGAAGGTCAATCTGCTGGTGGACATTCAGGCAAAATTGCAGGCTGGAAAAGGTGCTGGCTATGCTCGATGGGCCAAGGTGTTCAACCTCAAGCAGATGGCGCAGACCATGAATTACTTGTCAGAGAATAACCTGCTGGAGTATGCGGTTTTGGAAGAAAAGGCTGCGGCTGCCACGGCACATCACAATGAGCTTTCGGCGCAGATCAAAGCGGCTGAAAAGCGCATGGCAGAGATTGCTGTTCTGCGTACTCACATTGTAAATTATGCCAAGACCCGTGAGGTCTATGTGGCATACCGCAAGGCAGGCTACTCTAAGAAATTCCGGGAGGAACATGAGGAAGAAATTCTGCTCCACCAGGCTGCTAAGAATGCCTTTGATGAGATGGGCGTCAAGAAGCTGCCCAAGGTCAAAGAGTTGCAGACAGAGTATGCGAAATTGCTGGAAGAAAAGAAAAAGACCTATGCCGAGTACCGGCGTTCCCGTGAGGAAATGCGGGAGCTTTTAACTGCAAAGGCCAATGTGGATCGGGTGCTGAAAATGGAGGTAGAACAGGATGTTGAAAAAGAAAAAGACCACGGCCAGCGATAAGCTGGTCCTGGTCAAAAGCGTTCGCAGAACGCGCAGCCACAGAATGAAATTCTGTGTTCAAAGGGGCTTGGGGGCACTGCCCTCAACAAGCAGTTTGTGGCGAAATGGATAGCCACAAGCATTGCTTGCCACAATATGCTGCGCATAAAATAAAAAACTAACGACGGGACATTTACTGCCTCCTATCGTTAGTTTTCTGTGTTTAAGCGACTTATAAAACCAATCAGCATAATCAGATCGTCATCTGACATCTTTCTCATTCCGTCTAAAGCCTTCTTGATAAGCTGAGGGTTATTTTCCTGTGCATCAAAAAATTGAAGCGGCGTGATTTCAAAATACTCACAGATGTTGAGAAACTGCTTCATAGACGGCATAGAACGCCCAGAAGAAATCGCCTGAATATAGCTTCTGTTCTGCCCTAACTCCATGCTCATCTGATATTCTGAAACGCCTTTTTTCAATCGTAATTCTGTGATTCGATTGCGGATAAATTCTTCGTCCATACGCTCACCTCTCTGCTCTTTTAGCATAGCAGAAAGCAATTCTTGATACTTCGTATGTGTTGTGTTATAATTTTGTAATATGACCTTTATACGCATTATTATTTGCGTTATTTTTGCTTTATATGCGTAATCACGGCAGTTATCAAGGGTGATTTATATGAATCAGTATGCCTGCGCTATTACCGGCCACAGACCAACAAGATTTTGCTTTGGATATAATGAGGAAGATCCCCTATGCCAAAAACTAAAAGAATGTCTCCTGGAGCAGTTTCGGATACTCCATGACGAGAAATTTGTCCGTACTTTTTTTGTCGGCGGTGCTCTTGGTGTGGATATGTGGGCTGGAGAACAGCTGCTGACATTGAGAGCACAAACGGGATACGAGGATATTAAAATTATCGTTGTAGTTCCCTTTATCGGCTATGACTCTAAATGGCCGGATCAGAGTAAACATAGATTGAAAAAGCTGAT
>OIHA01000212.1_pt1 | contig 21602 bp, 15 predicted proteins | sample 1582431 | NCBI WGS metagenome assembly OIHA01 (sample SAMN02674792, study PRJEB24791) | human gut metagenome, SKBSTL006 | isolation source: stool | host: Homo sapiens | place: USA | reverse complement strand
AATCCCTTGTGCTAATAACACGTGTGGGTTCGACCCCCACCACCGGCATAGAAAAAGCCGACTGAGAGGTATTCTCAGTCGGCTTTTCTTTTTAATTTTTCCCTTGTCCATCAGGAACGCCGAGAACTGAAATGCTGCAAAACTCAGCGGCAGAGCCGGCTGTTTTAACTACTGTTTAAGACTTTGTGGTTTTCTGTTCATAAACTTCTGGTATCCTGTACATAACGAAACGAGAAAGAGGGAGCTTTATGAACGCCGAACTCACTTTCCTGCAATTCCTGCAATCCCTGCACAGCCCCATGCTGGATGGAAGCATGTGTTTTATTACCCGTCTGGGAGACTCCGGTATTCTCTGGGTGACGCTGACAGCGGTGCTGCTGGTGTTCCGTAAAACGCGGCGGGTCGGATGTGTGCTGGCAGCGGCGCTCCTCATCGACGCTGTCCTCTGCAATCTTCTTCTCAAGCCGCTGGTGGCCCGCGTCCGTCCATGCGGCATCCTTACGGAGGTACAACTGCTTATCCCGTACCCGGACGATTTCTCCTTTCCTTCGGGCCATACGGCGGCGTCCTTCGCCTCGGTGACAGCCCTTTGGATGGCCGGGAAAAAGCAGTGGGCGATGGCGGCTCTGCCGGTAGGCGTTCTCATCGCATTCTCGCGGATGTACCTCTGTGTTCATTACCCGACGGATATTCTGGGTGGTGCCATTTTGGGAGCCGCCTGCGGATGGGCGGGAGCATGGCTCGTAAAGAAAGCAGAGCGCCGAATGGCCATCCCGCAGAACTGAAAAAAGAAGAAGAGACCGCCGTACAGCAAGCTGCTGTACTGCGGTCTCTTTTGTTATGGGGACCCGCTTACCTGCGGGAACATCCCGGTTTTCCGCAAAAAGCCCAAAAGACATGCAGGCGAAGCAATGCAGCCCCAAAAATTGGCTTCAGTAAAAAGAAAAGCACCATACTTCCTACGAAGTACAGTGCTTTTTTGGTGGAGAATAGCGGGATCGAACCGCTGACCTCTTGCATGCCATGCAAGCGCTCTCCCAGCTGAGCTAATCCCCCATAGCCTGTGTCGTCCCTGACAACGTGTGTTATTATACCAGCAAAATGGAGAGTTGTCAATAACTTTTTTTATTTTTTGTGAGCGACGCTGCGGCTGGTGCTGCGCTTGTAGTAGAACAAGTACTGCTGTACGATGCCAGCCTGCTGATCATAGGAAGGAAAAGGGTCGCGGCCGCCGAATTCCTCATCAATGAGTCGCTGTATCCAGACATCAATGGGAGCCATCGCGGTACGGCCATAGCCAAAGAGGCAGACGCAGTTTGCTACCTTTTTGCCGACGCCGTCCAGCTCGAGGAGGCGGGAAAAGAGCGCGTCGTCGTGCAGCGCCGCCAGAGCACCGAGGTCGAGTGTGCCGCTGGAAGCCTGAGCGGCAGCGTTCTGGATGTAACGGGTGCGGTAGCCCAGACCACAGCCCATCAGTTGCGCCTCAGAGAGGCCGCAGAGCTGCTGCGGGGTAGGGAAGAGGAAAACTTCATCGCCTTCGGCACTGAGCGGTTCGCCGCAGCACCGGGCAAGGTGTTCCACGGCGGTGCGGATGGCCGGAATGCTCTTGCGCTGGGAGATGAGAAAGGTGATGAGCATTTCCCATGGGTCCTGATGCAGGATTCGGATGCCCTGCCCGAAATCGAGCGATTTGTCCAGATAGCTGCTCTGTCCCGCCAAGCTGCACCGCAGCGCGGCATAGTTCCGGCCCAAATCAAAGTAGTCGGCCCAGTACTCCCGATCTGAGCCATACCATGCGGCGTCGTATTGACCATCGCCCAGCGGAGTCAGATAAAGAAGTGCGCTGCCGGAAAGAAAACGGTAGCGCCCGTCGGACAGCTTCTGTGGCCGGAAGCACTGGCCGCTTTCGATGATCTTGTCGAGGTCAAAGTCGTCCTGGATGGCGACGAGCTGATGGGTGAGGGAAACTGTATGCATGGAAAACTCCTTTTTGGAAAAATTGTGGCGATGCCCGATTCGCGGTGGAAACTGGTTTCTATCCGTACCCTCCGCGAGGAGGGTGACGTGGCTCAAAAGTTGGGAGAACTGATTGATAAGATTTCTATCCACGCCCTCCGCGAGGAGGGCGACGCAGTCTGGACGGCCTGACCGTGACCGGTGTGTGATTTCTATCCACGCCCTCCGCGAGGAGGGCGACTGACGGTAACGGCACCCTGCGCGGGGAACTGGTAGGATTTCTATCCACGCCCTCCGCGAGGAGGGCGACCAGAACGCCGCCCGGCGGGAAAATATCGTCACATACATTTCTATCCACGCCCTCCGCGAGGAGGGCGACCCGGTCACCCCGCCCCACCAACCACCGAGGATAAATTTCTATCCACGCCCTCCGCGAGGAGGGCGACGTGGGCAGGCCGTCCATCAGGCCCTGCATCAGGTTATTTCTATCCACGCCCTCCGCGAGGAGGGCGACTTCGATCGGTTTGTCCCAAGGCTGATACGGCAGCATTTCTATCCACGCCCTCCGCGAGGAGGGCGACCGACGCTCTGGCTTTGGCTGCCGTGCCGCCGGATATTTCTATCCACGCCCTCCGCGAGGAGGGCGACGGCTGTACCGGCATAGTCAAGCCGATGTTGTCAATTTCTATCCACGCCCTCCGCAAGGAGGGCGACGCAACCGCTCGACCATCTTATCCGAGAGAGAGCCATTTCTATCCACGCCCTCCGCAAGGAGGGCGACGTATTCGGTATGCTCCCATTTCGGTCGGTAAAGAATTTCTATCCACGCCCTCCGCGAGGAGGGCGACCGCCAGCCGTTGCGCGGGGGTACCCCTCCGCAAAGATTTCTATCCACGCCCTCCGCGAGGAGGGCGACGTCGGTGGTGACCCGGCCCTCGGTCTCTTTGGCATTTCTATCCACGCCCTCCGCGAGGAGGGCGACGATGTAGGCGTCGACGACGTCGTCCACATAGCTCGATTTCTATCCACGCCCTCCGCGAGGAGGGCGACCCGAGCCTCGTCAACAGCAACCTCGACCTGTTCCTATTTCTATCCACGCCCTCCGCGAGGAGGGCGACTGTCGCCGTCGTGCGTGTATGCTTTGCACTGGAAATTTCTATCCACGCCCTCCGCGAGGAGGGCGACCAAGGCCATTGACGACTACACCATGCAGCTGATCATTTCTATCCACGCCCTCCGCGAGGAGGGCGACCGTCGACGGCCCCATCAGCGTCCAGCTGGTGGAATTTCTATCCACGCCCTCCGCGAGGAGGGCGACCCGATCGTTTTCCGCCTCTATCTCAAACTGGAGGTATTTCTATCCACGCCCTCCGCGAGGAGGGCGACACGGTCAGCGGCTACACGAAGGCGCAGGTGCTCAAATTTCTATCCACGCCCTCCGCGAGGAGGGCGACTTGTATGCGCCAAGAACAAAACTCCAGCATTTGTATTTCTATCCACGCCCTCCGCGAGGAGGGCGACCCCACAACGCCGGTGACGGTGCGGTGCATGTTCTTATTTCTATCCACGCCCTCCGCGAGGAGGGCGACGATGTCCGGGCAGGGCTCTTTTGTTCCTACGGAAGATTTCTATCCACGCCCTCCGCGAGGAGGGCGACGCCTGCTGATTTGCGCGGCTGATCTCGGCGGACATATTTCTATCCACGCCCTCCGCGAGGAGGGCGACGAGAAAGCGCAGGATTAACCATCCGGGCCTTGGCAATTTCTATCCACGCCCTCCGCGAGGAGGGCGACAACGCCTTCACCGCCAACGAGCGGGCGGCTCTGCTATTTCTATCCACGCCCTCCGCGAGGAGGGCGACGCGGCTGAACTTCCGGGCGTCGTCAATAGTCGGGTATTTCTATCCACGCCCTCCGCGAGGAGGGCGACGGGCTGTTCACCGTCCCCTACGAGGCCGTGAAGATATTTCTATCCACGCCCTCCGCGAGGAGGGCGACTCCTGAAAAACGGCTGCGCCTTTGTTTCCATGAACATTTCTATCCACGCCCTCCGCGAGGAGGGCGACCGGTCATCAACTACGAAAGCACCCACCGGGACGATTTCTATCCACGCCCTCCGCGAGGAGGGCGACCAGTGGGACGCCAACGTCGACCAGCTCACTCGGATTTCTATCCACGCCCTCCGCGAGGAGGGCGACACGAGGCCCGGCAGATGGGGCTCGCCTCGTATCTATTTCTATCCACGCCCTCCGCGAGGAGGGCGACCAAGGCAGCCGGCCAGATCGCCAAGCTCATGCAATTTCTATCCACGCCCTCCGCGAGGAGGGCGACTTGCTTGTAAAGGAGGTAAACCCATGAAAAACCAATTTCTATCCACGCCCTCCGCGAGGAGGGCGACAGAACGTCTTGATGAGGGTGTTGGAGACGTAGTCATTTCTATCCACGCCCTCCGCGAGGAGGGCGACACTACGTCACGAAACTCTAAAACCGCATAGAAAAGCAATTTCTATCCACGCCCTCCGCGAGGAGGGCGACTCCTCCGCTGCGTCTCCAAGGGCATCCCCGGCCTATTTCTATCCACGCCCTCCGCGAGGAGGGCGACTATTTGTTCTCCAAAAGTCCCAAATATTCTTCGATTATTTCTATCCACGCCCTCCGCGAGGAGGGCGACGGGAAAAGAGCCGGACAAAGTTCATCCTTGAAAAATTTCTATCCACGCCCTCCGCGAGGAGGGCGACCTTCTTAGATACTCCCTCAATACCAAGAGACCCGAGATTTCTATCCACGCCCTCCGCGAGGAGGGCGACGGAGGTGCTCGTCCAGAAGCTCGCCGCCTATGAATTTCTATCCACGCCCTCCGCGAGGAGGGCGACCATCATCGGGCAGGAACTTTTCTTTTGGTGTTTTATTTCTATCCACGCCCTCCGCGAGGAGGGCGACCCGAGAAAAAAGTCTGTGCATGACAAAATTACAGATTTCTATCCACGCCCTCCGCGAGGAGGGCGACTCGGGGGTGTCGTAGTAGATGCGGCAAGGCACGAATTTCTATCCACGCCCTCCGCGAGGAGGGCGACCAATGCCGTCCAGCTTATCCTTGAGAGCCTCAGTATTTCTATCCACGCCCTCCGCGAGGAGGGCGACTGGAGTTGAATGTCTCCGATACGGATGACACTGAATTTCTATCCACGCCCTCCGCGAGGAGGGCGACCTGGCTGCGGCGGTGAACTCGCGGTTAATGTCAATATTTCTATCCACGCCCTCCGCGAGGAGGGCGACGACTGCGGCACACAGGGCCTCCGTTGGATAGCTATTTCTATCCACGCCCTCCGCGAGGAGGGCGACGGGAGGAGGTACTTCATGGGACTGTTTAATTTCTTATTTCTATCCACGCCCTCCGCGAGGAGGGCGACATTTCCTACGTCGAAACCGACACGGAAACAATCGTATTTCTATCCACGCCCTCCGCGAGGAGGGCGACCCACACCTAGCAAAACAGGCCGCAGGGGGGGTGATTTCTATCCACGCCCTCCGCGAGGAGGGCGACCCTGTGGGTGACGCTTTGCCCGTGGTGCCATCAATTTCTATCCACGCCCTCCGCGAGGAGGGCGACCGCCCGCCCGCCTCAGAGTTGGGGCTATGTGAGAATTTCTATCCACGCCCTCCGCGAGGAGGGCGACCGGCTGGTATTCGTAGAGCTTGGCAGCGTATTCCCATTTCTATCCACGCCCTCCGCGAGGAGGGCGACGCGGGCTCCCGTTATAGTCCACGTTTGCAACAGTATTTCTATCCACGCCCTCCGCGAGGAGGGCGACGAAACAGGTCTACAACAAGGAGACCGGCAAGAAGATTTCTATCCACGCCCTCCGCGAGGAGGGCGACTCAACCCTTTCGGCCCAAATTGTGCAAAAAAGTTATTTCTATCCACGCCCTCCGCGAGGAGGGCGACGCGTGGCGCTGGCTGATGGTCACTTTCACCGTGAAATTTCTATCCACGCCCTCCGCGAGGAGGGCGACCGGCGGTAATTTCACCGCTTTCCACGCGCTCGGCAAATTTCTATCCACGCCCTCCGCGAGGAGGGCGACCTGGTTATCCAGCCTTTCGGCCAGACGCTGGAGGATTTCTATCCACGCCCTCCGCGAGGAGGGCGACAGGCGGTGCAATGGAACGCCGTTGAAGTGTTTAATATTTCTATCCACGCCCTCCGCGAGGAGGGCGACAGGCGGTGCAATGGAACGCCGTTGAAGTGTTTAATATTTCTATCCACGCCCTCCGCGAGGAGGGCGACGTTTGGATCGACCGCCGCAATTATTGAGTATAACAAATTTCTATCCACGCCCTCCGCGAGGAGGGCGACTTGTCCACATAATCCCAGCAGCAAACCTCATTGGTATTTCTATCCACGCCCTCCGCGAGGAGGGCGACCATAAACTCTTTATACATACTGCCGTTATACTTAATTTCTATCCACGCCCTCCGCGAGGAGGGCGACAGCGTAGTAAATCGCCGACGCAGTTCCAATGTAATTTCTATCCACGCCCTCCGCGAGGAGGGCGACCCTCTGCACGACAAACTGGATCGTGCAGGGGGATAATTTCTATCCACGCCCTCCGCGAGGAGGGCGACGCTGGGCCTTGACCTTCGCTTCCACCGCATCGGTATTTCTATCCACGCCCTCCGCGAGGAGGGCGACCCAAAAGCTGCGCCGGGATAGCTCCAAGCGGATATTTCTATCCACGCCCTCCGCGAGGAGGGCGACCGCGCTGGTTCAGTGAGGGGGATGGCTGTGAATCTATTTCTATCCACGCCCTCCGCGAGGAGGGCGACCTGCACCCAGAGGATGCACCCGCCGCACCTGACCCTATTTCTATCCACGCCCTCCGCGAGGAGGGCGACGACTGGAAAACAACGATTGAGGTGAAGCCTGTATATTTCTATCCACGCCCTCCGCGAGGAGGGCGACGTACAGACGGCAAAATCGTCATCTTCGACCAGAAGATTTCTATCCACGCCCTCCGCGAGGAGGGCGACTTGCCCACCGCCGCCACACAACCGCTTGTTATCGTTATTTCTATCCACGCCCTCCGCGAGGAGGGCGACTTACCTCGGCGGTGGCCGTCAACCCCGCCCTGCAGATTTCTATCCACGCCCTCCGCGAGGAGGGCGACGTGTTTCCATGGTCATGCTCCTTTCTCCAAGTCAATTTCTATCCACGCCCTCCGCGAGGAGGGCGACTTCGGAACCCGGTACTATGCAAACCAGTATGAGCAATTTCTATCCACGCCCTCCGCGAGGAGGGCGACCTGCTCAATGCTGACCTCTCGCTGGTTGTGGGAGATTTCTATCCACGCCCTCCGCGAGGAGGGCGACATGCCCCTATTCTGGTCAAAAGGTATCTCTTGACAATTTCTATCCACGCCCTCCGCGAGGAGGGCGACGGTCTTGGTCTGGTCGAGGAACAGCTCAGAGGGATTTCTATCCACGCCCTCCGCGAGGAGGGCGACCAGCGCGGCGGCGTCGGGTTTATGTTGTTCAAATAATTTCTATCCACGCCCTCCGCGAGGAGGGCGACTGGTGATCCACGTTGCGAACTCCCGAAGGTACGGAATTTCTATCCACGCCCTCCGCGAGGAGGGCGACGGGCAGTCAGCCGGATGCCCTCACCGTACAGACGGATTTCTATCCACGCCCTCCGCGAGGAGGGCGACCGGCCCCCAGAAGCACCGGCAGCGGCAGACCGTTTGATTTCTATCCACGCCCTCCGCGAGGAGGGCGACCCCCGCCTAGCAAAAACGGCCAGACGGGGGGTTATTTCTATCCACGCCCTCCGCGAGGAGGGCGACCCCTCTGCGAGGGATGCCCAGCAGACCGGGATGATATTTCTATCCACGCCCTCCGCGAGGAGGGCGACACCCCAAAAAACATAGGCAGCGGCAGACCGTTTGATTTCTATCCACGCCCTCCGCGAGGAGGGCGACAGCAAAAACAGAGACAAAATCTCTATTTTCTTATAAATTATACAACATTCTGCACGAATTTAGAAGAGCCTTGATTTACAACGGGTCAAAGAACTATCCAAATCATGCAAAATGACACAAAAATCCGGTGCGAAGGTGCCGGAAAAATGCTGAGAACTCACCCTTCGCACCGGGGCGGGAAACTCAGAACAACAGCAGGCCGTCCTGCTCGAAGGGCGGATGAACGCCGATATGCTCCACCTTGCTCTTATAGTTGTTGCCCAGCTGGTAGAAGCGCAGGCTGTCCAGCGCGGGATCGATGAGGGCCGTCAGCTCCGCCTTGAGAACGGCATACTGCGCGGCATCCAGCAGACACTCGAACACGGAGTTCTGCACCCGCTGGCCGTGGTCCACACAGCGCTTGGCGACTTTGCGCAGACGTTTGCGCCCGGCAGGAGTTTCGGTGTTGACGTCGTAGGTGATAAGGACCAGCATACACATCCCTCACTTCCAGAAAAATGGCGGGTAAAGCTCCATATCGCCCCGCAGGGTGCGGGCCAGAAGCAGAGCCTGCACATAAGGCACGAGGCCCCACGGAAGCTTTTCGTTCAGGAACGGGTGGGTGATGGTCTCCTGTTTGCGGGTCTGCCACCCGCCCAGAAAGGCGCGGCGGCCCTCATCGGTGAGAAGGACAGCTCCGTTCTCCTGCTTCTGGAAATGCTTCGGCGTCATGATCTTCTGGTTGATGCAGGAGAGCACAAAACGGTCGGCGTAAACAGTGCGCAGCTCTTCCATGAGGTCGAGGGCGAGGCTCCTGCGCCCGGGCCGGGCGCGGTGGAGAAAGCCGACGTAGGGGTCGAGGCCCACACTCTGAAGAGCCGCCGTGCAGTCGGAGGCCAGAAGCGAATAAGCGAAGGAGAGCAGGGCATTGGTGTTGTCCAGAGGCGGGCGGCGGCTTCGGCCAGCGAAAGAAAAATCATCGTGCTGCTGCAGGATAAGTGAATCAAAGCAGTCGAAATACCGCTGTGCCGCCTCGCCCTCCAGGCCGCGAAGCTGGTCGAGGTCGTCGCACTGCTCGATGAGGGGCAGCGCTGCCGCCAGCTGGGCGCTGGTGCGCTTGAGCTGTTCCACCGGCACCCGCTGGGGGTGGTCGCGGGTGGCCCGTTCCAGCACCCAGCGGGCGTTATAGACTTTGCCCAGAATGAAATTGCGCGCATAGAGACAACTCTCTGCCTCGCTGTCTGAGATGCGGTACTGGGTCTGCCGCAGCAGGACGTTGCCCCGCTCTTCGCCTACAGCCCGGGCCAGAAAGCGGCCCTGCGGGCTGAAAAAGCTCAAATCGACCCCGAGGCGGGCGCATTTTCCCATCAGGGCAGGGCTTGCGCCGGGATAGCTGAAGCAGACGATGCCTTCCAGCGTGTGGAGCGGGACCCGGCCAATTTCAGCCTTGTTGCAGAGCAGGACGATGTTCTCCCCCTCGAGGGAAAGGTAGGCGTCCTTGTTGAGGACGTAGAGCGTGTTCAAAAACTTTCTCATGGCGCGGCCTCCTGCATCTCGTCCAGATGGGCGCGGAGATAGGCTTTTGGGTCGGCACGCTGATACAGCACGGGGAGGCAGAGCTCTTTGAGGGAGCAGGCGCTGCAGTGGGTGCCGGGCTTCGATTTGGGGGTATAGCCCCGGGCAAAATAGGCGTGCATCTCGTCGGCCATCTTCTGGGTGGCCTGGCGCAGTTCTTCGGTCAGCGGCACGACCTCCCGCCGCCGCGTCTCTTCGTAGAAGAGCGCACCCTCCGGGATGCGGCACACCAGCATCTCTTCCAGCGCCATGGCCTGTGCGCAGAGCTGCAGCCGGTCGGCGTCGTCGGCCTTGGCGCGGCCATGCTTGTACTCGACAGGCATGGGCTTCCAGAGCCCTTCCGTGCTTTGCAGGGGGATGCCCTCTGGGTCGGCCCGGAACTCGACGACGTCGCAGTTTCCGCTCAGGCCAAGCCGACGGCTGACCACCTGCATCCCACGGGTGATGAGCAGGCCGCCGCGCCGTTCGGTCTGGTCTGCGTCATGACAGCGGGCGTGGTCGAGCTGGCCTTCGACGGTGCGGCGGTTCTCCGCCCACTGCTGTTCCAGATGGATGAGCGCCCACTGGCGGCGGCAGAAGCAGAAGTGCTGGATGCCCGACAGGGGCAGCCAGTCGTCCGGGCCGGCCATCAGGACAGCCTCTCGCAGGTGACTCCTTCCGGCAGAGTGTCTGCCACCGTGACGGTGTAGTCGCGGTAGCTGCGGGCGGCGTCCACATCGGGCTTGCGCCGGACGGCGACGGAGTCGAAGAGCTTATAGGCCGGGGCATTGCCCAGCTCAGAATCGTGCTTGAACACGATGAGCTCCCGCACGGCCATCTTGCCCCGGGCAGCGCTGTGGTCGTTCTCGAACATGTTCAGAATGGCAGTCCACAGAAGCTTCAAATCATCCTCGGAGAAGCCGGTGGTCTTCCGGGCGAGGTTGGCCGAGACATAGCCCTCGGCGCGGTAGAGGGCGTAAGGCACGATGTGCTTGCGGCCCATCTCGGTACCCTTCTTCTCGGCATCGGCCTCGGTAGTGATGGCCACGCGGGTGATGGTGACTTCCTGCGGGACGATGGGGTCCACCGAGCGGGCAAAGCTCAGCTGGACGGGGCCGCGCACCTGACCGCAGTTCAGCGCACCCTTGACGAAGGTGGTCATGACGGCACCGAAGGTGCGGATGTCGAAGTAGTTCTCACACATATAGTCCCGCAGCTTGGCATCGATGTCGGGGTCGGCCTTTTTGGCGGCTTTCAGGTCGGGGTCGATGCCCAGAGTTTTGATGGCCTCGGCGTCGCTGCGGTTGAGGGGAACGCCGTCCTTGATGTAGATACGATAGCCTTTTTCGTCCTCTTTCAGGGTCTCGACATAGTTGCGGATCTTCCGCTTGAGGCAGACGTCGGTCACCAGACCGTAGCCCGTCTCGGGGTCGATACGGGGCATATTGCCTGCGTCGGGGTCGCCGTTGGGGTTGCCGTTCTCGACGTCGAACAGGATGACGAAATCATAGCGGTTCTTGATGGGCTCAGACATGGTTTATTCCTCCTCATTCTTTTTGGCGTAGCGTTTCTGGGTCTGGTGGTAGTAGCCGATCTCAAAGGCACCCTGCTCCGGCAGGCTGAGCCGCGCCGGGAAGCCTGTCTCGGGCAGCTGGGCCATCAGCTCGGTGAGCTGTTTGCTGAAATGCACCTCGTTGGGGGTGCTCATCTTCTGCAGATGCTTCTGAGCCAGCTTGACCAGCGTAGGGAAGGCTGTTGCCGGGGTGGCACAGGCCGAGTTGAAGTACCGGTCTTTGATGGTGGCGTTGATGCCGGGATTGGCGACGCTCTGGATCGTCTCCAGCACAGAGAAGAGACGCCCCAGAACATAGGGGACATTGCTGCTTTCGTTCAGGCTCACGGTAAATACCTCCTTGTTGAGCTCGGTGGGGTAGTTGCGGAGATAGTAGGCTTTCAGGATGGCGGCGCGGCCCCGGGTGACTTCCCGTTCGGCCCGGATGCGGAGGGTCACGCCGTTGAGCAGGGTGGCGGGATAGGGTCCGCCGGTGAGGATGGCCCGGAGCAGATCGCCCACCAGCTGAGGCGATGGATTTTTGTCCCGGGATTTCTGGTTGACCGTCTCCTGCGCCAGCGCCCAGACCGACAGGTTTTCCCGCTTGTCGAAGGCGGGGCGGGTGATGCTGAGCCGGTCGGCGTGGTCCTGCAGATTTTTGGCAAACTGTCCGAAGCTGCTGTGCAGGAAGAACCGGACGGAGAGCCGGGCCGCGTTGGGCGAGATGCCCAGCACATAGAAGTTCTGGTTCGGGTCCAGCTTGTCGTCGAGGAAGGAGACGGGGCGTCCCTGAGAAAGGGATTTCAGTGCGGCGGCAAGGTCGCTTTCCGAGACGCCGCGCGCCTCGGAACCGCCGCAGAAAAACATCAGCATGGCGTTTGAGTAGGCGGGAGCGGCGTTTTCGGCCCAGCAGACGATGGTGGTGTCGCCGATGCGCTGGCAGCAGTTCCGGTCAGCCAGCAGCAGATTGAGGGCCGTGGTGTAGGCGAAAGCCGCGTACTCGCTGACAGGGGCGTTGGCACCCTGCTCATGGCCATAGGAGCAGAAAGCGGGCGCGTTGAAGGAGACCAGCGCCGCACCGGCGGCCTGTGCGCCCATCACACCCTTGATGGCGGGGTGGATGCGGGCGATGCCGGCCTCTTTGCCGGTGATGAGGCAGCGGGCCGTTTCGGCGTCTGCATCGGAGGTGTCAAAGGCGGACTGCCAGGCGTCCCGGATGGCGTCATCTGTGGTGGCCAGCCAGTGGGAGCCGTCGGGGGATTCGTAGCCGAACACAAGGTTCGCGTTGTTGTTCAGGTTGGCCCACTGCCCTGCCAGCAGCGGGTGGGTGGGGGCTGTATCCGGCTCCCAGCTGTCAAAAAAGGCGAGGATGGCTTTGGCGGCAGGGGAGTCCACACCGTCGAGCACCTTGTGGTGAAGGGCGGCACAGGCCTCGAAGCACTGGCGGGAGCGCTCGGGCTTGCCCTTTTCGTCTGCGCCCAGCAGATAGGACGTATTGTCGCACAAAAAGTTCGCAGCGACGCCGGAGGCGCGCTTGACCCGGTGGGGGACAGGGAGCTCAAGGGGAGCGATGACGGTCTTTTTGCCCTTGGGGACTTCCTGCCGCAGGTCGTTGAGGGCGAGGAGCTGGCCGTCGGGGCCGAGGCGTAGTTCATAGCTGACTTTGAACTTACTGTCCCAGCCGGGGGCCTCCACCTTGCCCTGCTTCAAGAGCTGTTCATAATAGGCGGTGAGTGCTTGGAGTATCATGTAAACACCTCCACGTCCCGGCATTCCATCACGCCGTCCACCAGCTTTGCGCGGAAGAACTGGCTGCGGATGTTGGCCGAATCAGAGTAATCGAGGCTGTGGAGCATGAAGCCGAGGTCCTGCGTGACCTTCAGCGCCGGAATGCTGCCGCCCGGCCACTCCCGGAAGTTGGCCGGGAACTCCCGGCACCCGAAACAGGGTTGGTGATAGCACTGGCCTTTGCGCAGGCGTCGGCGCAGGATGTCCTGGAACTTGCCGGGATTGTCGCTGGGGGCGGCCTTGTCCGTCAAATCAAAGTGACACTCGATGACATAGTGGACGTCCTGCAGGACCATCGCGGCCCGCTGCTGGATGTCCTCCGAGGTGTAGAGCACCGGCGGCGTGCCGCCTTTGGCCGCACTGAGGGCAGCGGAGGACAGCAGGGTGGACTTGACCTCGTTGCGCCGGATGTTGGTGAACCGGATGGGCCGCTGGGTGTATTCCTCGGTGGACGCTTTATCCTCGGGGTCAAGGCCGAAGGGCTTGAGCAGATAGATGCGGTCAACCGTATAACGCAGCCCGGGGTGCCAGTAGATGGCCTCCACAAGGCCCCGCGCAGCGGATGGAGTGATCATGTCGTAGCTCACACGCTCGGTCTTCATTTCCGGACGAGTGAAACAGGCATAGTCGCCCCACACCTCAATGAGCATGGACATCAGCATCGCCTCCTTTCCGGGTGAAGTTGAATTTTCAGACTAAGATGAATGTTAGCCATTGCAACCACCTCTTTCAAAAATTATTTCATTTGTTTAGTTCAAATGCGTTCGATATGTCTCCTTGACTTCAATATAGCACTTTGTAGAGGGTTTGTCAATAAAATGTGCAAAAACATGTTGCGGACAGGTCGGTGCTGACCTATACTAGTTGTGTCGTTGGCGGTATTTATGCCGCCGATGCGGGTTGAAATATTTGATTAGTGTCAAATGCGTTGAGAGAGAAGCGGCAAGGCGGTGTATGCTTTGCCGCTTCTCTCTTTTTAGAAGTAAAGGCCGATGCCGGTCTCCACATCCATGGCAAGGCCGGTCTTTTCACTGTAGCAGTTGGTGTCGGTGAGGATGGCGGAACCATCGGGCCGCAGTTCCAGCGCCCCGGCGGCGTCGAGCTTGTCGAACTGGTCCTTATAACAGGAGACGCTGTAAACGCCCAGCTTCCGCAGCAGCGTCCGGGTAACATGACCGCTGCGCAGCTGTTCACAGAGGGCTGCGCCCTCGCCGACGGGCAGATAGATCGTGCGGGCAGCGTTCTCGATGAGGCGGAATTCCTCCGCCACCTGTGCAAAGGGAAACTGGCAGCCCCGGATGCCCCGGAGAAAGGCATCCAGAATGCCGTGCTTGTCCACGGCGTCGGGGCCGCGCAGGTCGGAAAGCTCGTTGAAGTAGAGCTGAATGGCCCGGGGCGTGTCCAGTGTGTCCTGATGCCGGGCGGTGTAGTCCAGCGCACTGACATTCTGCCTGAGCATCTGGGGTGTGGAACACTCGTCCAGCCGGAACCGGTAGACGATGCTTTCCTCTGCGCCCCGCCGCCCCTCGCGGTTGCAGCGCCCGGCAGTCTGTAAGAGCGAGTCAAGACCGCACAGCTCCCGGTAAGCGACGGGAAAATCCACGTCCACGCCCGCCTCGATGAGAGAGGTGGACACCACCCTGCAGGGCAGACCCTCTTTCAGCCGCTGGCGGATGTCGTCCAGCTGACGGCGGCGGTCGGCGGCGCAGAGCAGGGTGGTCAGGCAGTAGCTGCCCTCGGCGGGCAGAGCAGCGTAGAGCTGCTGGGCCGTCTTGCGGCGGTTGACCACGCAGAGCACCTGCGGGTGATTTGCCAGCCGGGCGGCGAACTCCTCCTGCGGCAGGGTGCCGAGGTCTTGCAGTGTGGTGCGCCGGAGCACTTCGTAGAGGCGGGGCGCGTCGGGTGTGATCTCCTGCGGGTGGAGCTCCGGCGCAAAGTGCTGGAACAGCGGCTCAAGGGCAGGCTGGGTGGCCGTGCAGAGGACGGCCGTGGAGTGGTAATGCTGGATGAGCTGGGCGATGGCACTGACGCAGGGGGCAAGGTAGTCGCCCGGGAGGGTCTGCGCCTCGTCGAAGATGATGACGCTGTCGGCGATGTTGTGGAGCTTGCGGCAGCGGCTGCTGCGGTTGGCGTAGAGCGACTCGAAGAACTGCACCGCCGTCGTCACCACGACGGGGGCGTCCCAGTTTTCGCTGGCCAGCATCTGACGGTACTGGGCGGGGGTCAGGTCGTCCTGCTCAACAGTCTTGTACTCGGCGTTGGAGAAGTCGGCCAGAACATTTTCTGCGCCCAGCAGGCCCGAGAAGACGGCGGCGGTCTGGTCGATGATGGACATATAAGGAATGACATAGATGACCCGCTTCATCTTCTGGGCGGCGGCGTGCTCCAGCGCAAAGGCGAGGGAGGCGAAGGTCTTGCCGCCGCCGGTGGGTACGGTGAGGGTGTAGAGCCCCTGCGGGCCGTGAGCGCCTTTCTCGAGGCAGGCGCGGAGGACGGTGTTGCGCTGGACGCTGACGGGCGAGGGCGACTCGGCCCTGAGATAGCGCTGCGCCTGTGCCGAGACGATGTCCCGCAGCGCGGCGATGTCCGTACCGCTGCCCCGGGGTGCGGCCTTGCCGTCCATGAAGGTCTCGGTGTCGATGAAGTCGGCGTCCACGAGGCAGGAGTAGAGCATCCGGGTAAAGAACGCGAGGCTCAGCGGGTCGGCGCAGGCCCACGCGGGCGGCGTCGAGGCGGGGAGCGTTACTTCCTGCCAGCCGTCGTAGGGGGCTACCGGCTTCTTGCTCCGGCCATATAAGGTGGCGTCGCCCGGGTCATCGGCGGGGCTCCCGCCGTCGGGCAGGCCGCTGTGGTGTCCGGCCACGGCAAAGGCGGCGTGGAGATGCTGGCGAACCCAGGCCTCCTGCGCCCCGGCGGTGGAGTGGTCCACCTTGGGGCCGCCTTTGAGCCGCAGCTGGAAGGCGTCGCTGTACTTCCCGACGTCGTGGAGCCACGCGGCAAATTCGGCCTCGCTCTGCGCCCCGAAGGGGGCTGCGAAGGAACTGGCCAGTCTGGCAGTGCCGGCGAGATGGTCGTAGACGGTCTGGGTGCGGGTGCCGTCCTCGCTGATGTGGGCAAGACGTGTAGAGTGCTCCATAAAATGACCTCCTGACTCTGGTTTGCAATAAGGATACGCTTTTCAAAAAGCGGCTGTCAACAAAACGCTCTTTTCGACGAAGAATTCTGGGACTTTGCACAAAAAGCAGGCGGAAAAATCTGCAATGTGCCAAAGAAGAAAGAAACGAGTCTTTTCTTGTTTTTATGATAATGCAAATAATGTCCAATAAACTGGACTTTTGATGATTTTTCAGGCAAAAATGAAAAGAGAGCTGCGTTTTCTGTACTGCGGGAGGAAGACCGTCCGTCGGCAGAGAGAAAATGAAGATGTTGTGTACAACAACACCGCATTAAGATGGAATTAAGGCAGGGTTAAGAAAACTGCAAGAAAAGTGCTGAGTTATTCCATCTTGGAATGGACTTTCGGGAAAATCAAGGCGAATATCCCCCTTTTCATTTGCTGAAATCTGTTGTATTATGAATAACAGATATGGAATCAGAGAAAAAGCGCCGCGATGAAGCGCAAACAGGAATGATAAGAAAAATAAAGGGCAATAGGGGGAGAGCTACGATGGACGAAAAAGATTACGAGCTGCTGCACGCGCTGGACGAGACGCGCAACATCACCCACGCAGCGGACAAACTGTACATGACCCAGTCGGCACTGTCCAAGCGCATCAAGGCGCTGGAACAGGAGCTGGGGGTGGAGATCGTCCTGCGCTCACGGCAGGGCATCCGCTTCACGCCGGCAGGCGAACAGGTGCTGCTCCACAGCGCCGCCGCCGCCCGCGAGATGGAAAAGATGCGCCGCCAGCTGGCTTCCATCCAGGGCGAAGCCTGCGGCACCCTGCGGGCAGGCATCTCGGTGAACTTCTCCTACTACCGCCTGCCCGAGGTGCTGACCGAATACCATAAAGCCTACCCGAAGGTACGCCTCGACATCGCCACCGGCCACAGCCGGAACATCTACCAGCAGATGCTGGATTCTTCGCGGGACGTGGCGGTGCTGCGGGGCGAGTATCCGTGGGACGGTACCCAGTTCCTGCTCTCGCAGGAGAATATCTGCTTCATCTGCAGCGAGGAGAACAAGGACAGGCCCATCTCCGATTACCTTTATATCGACCACAGCAGCGACGCCACCATCAGCGCCCAGATGGCCCGCTGGCGCTATGAGAACGGCGTGACCAACGATGCGGGCAATTTTGTGGTGGACAACATCATGGTCTGCCGCGAGATGGTGGAGCGGGGCCTTGGCTGGGCGCTGCTGCCGGAAGTGGCGCTGGATAACTTCAAGGGCTATGTCAAGCCCTGCACCTTCGAGAACGGTGAGCCCTTCGTCCGGCGCACCTATATTTTCTGCCAGAGAGACGCAGCCGCCCTGCCGCAGGTGCAGCTCTTTATGGACATGCTCAAAAAGCACCGCTGAGAGGAGAAAAACATGGAAACGACTGTTTCGCTGGTCCAGATGCTGGATGCACGGGAGCGCCGGGTGCAGCATCAGCAGGAGCTGTTGGCCCAGTACCACAAGCCGCTCATCTGCTTTACCATGAATATCTGCGGCCCGATAAAGGATTCGCCCCTCATCCGGCGGGGCTTTGCGCGGGGGCGTCAGCTGCTGCGCCAGCAGTTTCTGCGGGCAAAGCTGACGCCGCTGTATCAGGACGCTGTCCGGGAAGTGACCGGCTGTGAGGCGTTCTATGTGCTGGACGCCGACCCGCTGACCATCAAGAAATTCACCACCGACATCGAGGACGCCACCCCGCTGGGGCGGCTGTTCGACATGGACGTCATCCGCCCGGACGGCCTCAAAGTGGACAGAGAAGAGCTGGACCTCGAAGGCCGCCGCTGTCTCATCTGCGGCGGGCCTGCTAAGGTGTGCAGCAGCCGCCGCATCCATACCGTGGCCGAACTGCAGGAAAAGACGACGGAGATCCTGACCGAGGCCCGGGACGCGCAGGACATTGCCGACGCGGCCCGTCTGGCCGTCCGCGCCCTGCTCTACGAAGTGACCACCACCCCGAAGCCCGGCCTTGTGGACCGGCGCAACAGCGGAAGCCACAGGGACATGGATGTCTTCACCTTCATGGACAGCGCCGCGGCGCTCTACCCCTATTTTGAAGACTGCGCCCGGACGGGCCGCGAGACGGCGGAACAGCCCGCGCCCGAGACCTTCGCGGCCCTGCGGCCTCTGGGTTGTGAGGCCGAGGGCGAGATGCTGGACGCCACCGGCGGCGTCAACACCCACAAGGGCGCTGTCTTTTCGGTGGGCATCGTCTGCGCAGCGCTGGGACGCCTCGACCGCTCCCTCTGGGCCGACGCAGCCCGCGTTCTGTCAGAAGTATCCGCCATGACGGCGGGCCTGACCGAGAAGGACTTTGCAGGCGTCACTGCCGAGAACGCCGCCACCGTGGGCCAGAAGCTTTATATCCAGTACGGCATCACCGGTGTGCGGGGGCAGGTGGAAGCCGGACTTCCCGCAGTGCTGAATGTCGGTCTGCCGGTGCTGGAAGAGGGCCTTGCCAAGGGTTACGACTTCGACCGCGTCGGCGGCGGCGCACTGCTGGCCATCCTGGCCAACAGCACCGACACCAACATCATTGCCCGCTCGAGCCGGGAGCGTCAGCTGGCCCTCACCGAAGAGCTGAAAGCCCTTCTGGCCCAGACGCCTTACCCGGATAAAGATGCCCTCGCGGCGCTGGATGACCGGTTCATTGCAGAAAATCTCTCGCCCGGCGGCAGTGCCGACCTGCTGGCGCTGACCTGGCTGCTCCATTTTGTTACTACTGAGGGGAATATCGATGAGTGAATATACCATTTCGCGGGTCTATCCGACCGATAAAACCGTTCTGGCCCAAATCGACACACTGCTGGGTCAGGAGGGCATCCGCCGCGACGGCAATCTGGACTACATCTGCGCCATGTTCGACGAGGAATACAACGTCATCGGCACCGGCAGCTGCTTCGGCAACACCCTGCGGTGCTTCGCCGTCAGCAGCGCCCATCAGGGCGAGGGTCTGCTGAACCAGATCATCACCCACCTCATCGAGGTGCAGTGCGCGCGGGGGAATATGCACCTGTTTCTCTACACCAAGGTAAAAAGCTCCAAGTTTTTCGGCGACCTCGGCTTCTACGAGATCGCCCGGGTGGAGGATACCCTTGTCTTCATGGAGAACCGCCGCGACGGCTTCGGGGCCTATCTGCGCGATCTGGAAAAGACCAGGACCGAGGGCAAAAGTGCGGCCCTCGTCATGAACGCGAACCCTTTTACCCTCGGTCATCAGTATCTTGTGGAAAAAGCCGCTGCCGCCTGCGACACGCTCCACCTGTTCGTGGTCAGTGAGGACGCCAGTCTCGTGCCTTTCGCCGTGCGCAGGAAGCTGGTGGAGGAGGGCGTGGCCCATCTGCCCAACGTCGTGCTCCACGACAGCGGCCCCTACATCATCTCGAATGCCACCTTCCCCAGTTACTTCCTGAAGGATGAGGCAGCTGTCATCGACGGCCACGCCCGGCTGGACCTCGCCGTCTTTACGAAAATCGCGGCGGCGCTGAACATCACCGCCCGCTATGTGGGCGAGGAGCCTGCCAGTCAGGTGACGGGGCTTTACAACCAGATCATGTGCGAGCAGCTGCCCAAAGCGGGCATTGAGTGCGTCGTTGTACCCCGCAAAGAAGCAAACGGCAAGGCCATCAGTGCTTCCACCGTCCGCCAGTGCCTGCAGAGCGGCGATTGGGATACCCTCGAGACGCTGCTGCCCAAGACCAGCCTCGACTATTTCCGCAGCCCGGAGGCAGAGCCGGTGCTGGTACGCATCCGCAATGCGGGCAATGTCGTGCATTACTGAGAAGAACTTCCTCTCTCGCTTTGTGGGCATGACAACGAAAAGCGCAAACCAAAAAAAGCAGACGCTGCACAAAGCGTCTGCTTTTTCTGTATCATTCAGTTTGTGGTCTGGGCGGCGGACTGTATCATCTTCCAGACAGACTCGACGCTCTGGCGTATCTGAGCCAGCGTGGCGATGTCCTCGTCACTCATCCGGGAAGCCGGGGGAGAGAGCACCGTCTTGGCAGAAGTCACCGTGCCGGTGAGCTGGATGTGGACGTTGTGGTCCGGGATGGTCAGCAGCACATGGATGGGCGTGGTCTTCGAGAAGAGAGCGTCCGTCGAAAAGCCGAGCACGAGGGTCGTGCCGTCGGCTGCGGCAGGGAACTGATAGTAGCGGTAGCCGTCTCGCGCGGCAGAAGGAGAGACTTTTTTCAGCCCCTTGAGCGAGAGAGTGAAGCCGGAAAGCTCCTGCAGCTCGACCTTGTTCGTCTCGACGCCCAGTACGGCGGCAGCCTGCGTCTGGGAGATGTAGTCTCCGAGGCTCCACTCGGGCAGAAGAACGCTTGCGAGGGAGAGTTTATCGGTGACAGCCTGACGCAGAACGGTGTAGAGCTGTCCGATGTCGAAGAGCGTCTCTTCCGAGTCGATATAGACCCGGGTAAAGGGAGACGTCTTGACGGAGTCGTCTTCGTTGAGCTGGTAGAAAGAGAGCTGCAGCTTTCCGGGCGCATACTGCCCGCTGACGCTTCCGCTGGAAGCGTTCACCCGCTCGAGGATGTTCAGCAGCGGCGGCTTATCCGGGCTGTTGGGCGCTATCTCATACCGGAAGGTGAAGGATGCACCGGTTTGCAGAGCCGAGATTTTGCTGTGCAGCTGGAAAAAGACCACGCCCACAGCGGCCACTACGGCCACCAGCACGACCGCTAAAGCAACAAAAAGCGGATTGACACGTTTTTTGGGAGATGTCATCTGCAAGACCTCCTGTCATAGACTCTATGATTATAGCATACGAGCGGGCAGACGAAATGTCAAGCCGGAACTTGACGTTATCAGACGGTCAGCGTATACTGTCTGATACATCTTATATAAGGTAAAAGGAGGCAGAGATGAAAATAGCGATACTTGGCACCAGCGGCAGCGGGAAATCCACGCTGGCAAAGCGCCTGGGGGAGAGATACGGCCTGCCGGTGCTCTATATGGATACCGTGCATTTCCTGCCCGGCTGGGTGGAGCGGCCCTTCGCCGAGGAAGAAGCCATAGTCCGGCAGTTTCTCGACGAGAATGCAGGCGGCTGGGTCATCGACGGCAATTATAGCAAGACCTGCTATGCCCGTCGGCTGAAAGAAGCGGATAAAATCATCGTGCTCTGGTTTTCACCGCTGGTCTGCCTCTGGCGGGCGGTACGGCGCTGGCAGCAGAACAAAGGCCGTGTGAGGGAGTCGTCTGCGCCCGGGTGCGAAGAGAAGATAGATGCCGAATTTGTCCGCTGGATCCTCCACGATGGGCGTACAAAGCAAAAGTGGGCGAAGATGGAGAGGATCGGGGAAAAGTATCCCGAAAAGTATGTGATGATACGAAACCAGCGGGAGCTGGATGGGTTCTTGAAGGAACTTTGAAATTTTTCGGTCAAATGGCTTTGCGCTCCGCGCGGGCCAGAGGTAGGGAGGGGTGTTTCGAATCCCCCCTCCCTACCTCTGGACTCCACTCTCCCCGCAACGAGTTAAGGGCTGCTCGCCCTTAACAATTCCGAAGAAGTGGGCTCCAAGCAAAAATGCTGGAGATTCACGCCATTCGGCGTGAAGATCTCTTAACCGCATTTTAGCTCTCCGCCGTTTTACGGCTTCGCCGAAGATTTCAGGCTTTCGCAGAACTTTACCGT
>OIHA01000098.1_pt1 | contig 33511 bp, 29 predicted proteins | sample 1582431 | NCBI WGS metagenome assembly OIHA01 (sample SAMN02674792, study PRJEB24791) | human gut metagenome, SKBSTL006 | isolation source: stool | host: Homo sapiens | place: USA | reverse complement strand
GCCAGCTCACAGCCCTGTACGCCTGCACCATAGACCAATATCCTCATCTCTGCCTGCCTCCTTATACAGGCCCCTCTCCGGGGCCGGAAGTCATCAGTGCTTCAAAAACGAGAAGAAGCCCTTCTTCTCATACGGCTTTTCCTCTGCGCCGGTCACAGTATAGCCCGTGTCGGCGATGGCAGCCTTCAGGGCCTCGATGTCCAGCGGCTGGGCCGAGACGATGACCGTCTCTCCCTTCGTGTGGGAGGAAGTCACCTTCTCCACCTGCGCAGTCTTGCGCACCACCTCGTTGACGTGGCTCTCGCACATGCCGCACATCATGCCGTCTACTTTCAGCGTCGTCTGAACCATTGGTCAGTACCTCCTAAGGATCGTCATCCACTGGGCAGACTGCACAAGCCGCCCGGGTGTTTTTCGTCATTTTGTTAGTTTTGCCTAACTTTTTATGGGAAACAAAAGGCCGTCGGCCCCGCGCACCCCTCCGCGCCCGAGGCAAAAGACCCTGTTTTTCTGTTTCCGCTTTCATCATACCACACCGGTATGGTAATTGCAAGTGCCGGTTCCTCACAGTACACGGGTGTGGTATATTTCTCCCGTCTCTACGTCTTTCCAGTAGAAGATGCCGTTTTCCAGGATCATATAGCTGTGGGGACTGTTTTCCTTCGGGATGCTCAGGGAGCCGGGATTGAGGCAGACGTTCCTCTGCCCGAACTCCGTCCACGCCGGGACGTGGGTGTGGCCGTGGAGCAGGATGTCTCCTTCGGCCAGCGGCGGCGGGTTCTTTCCATTATAGATATGCCCGTGGGTGGCATAAATGAGCTTTTCGCCCGCCGGGAGGATGCAGTAATCCGCCATCACCGGGAGATCCAGCACCATCTGGTCCACCTCGGCCTCGCAGTTGCCCCGGACGCAGCAGAGTTTGTTTTTCAGGCCGTTCAGCATCGGGATGACCTCTTTCGGCGCGTAGTCCCGGGGCAGGTCGTTCCGGGGGCCGTGGTAAAGCAGGTCGCCCAGCATCAGCAGCCGGTCAGCCCCCTCCCGCTCAAAGGCCTCCACCATCTTCTTGCAGTAATAAGCCGACCCGTGCAGGTCGGACGCGATCATCCATTTCATGGCGCTTTTCCTCCGTTTCTGTCTGGCTTTATTGTATCACGAAATGGCCGCTTGAAAAGCCTTTTGTGAAAAGTCATACTTTTCCCTTGACAATCCACCCGTTTCGTGGTATCCTATCGCAGGCCGGTCAGAAAGGCTCTTCCCGTACTGTCCTTTCCGGCCCGCATCCCGATGCCGTCCGGCGGCGTCCCGTAACGCCGCTTTTGCGATGCACCGTATTTCTCAGCACTTCAATAAAACCCGTGTGGATTTTTACAGCATAGATGTTTGCTACTTTTCGCCACACAATGGCCCGCTTTAAGCCGCCGTTGTGTGGCTTTTCTTGTGCGGAAATTTCAGGAAAGGAAGCTTTTTTCCCCCATGAACGATACTTTTATGAAGACGAAGCCGGTGTTCCCGCTGCTGGTGTCGATGGCTCTGCCCAACGTCATCTCCATGCTGGTGAACTCGCTGTACAACATCGTGGACAGCCTCTTCGTGGCCCAGATCAACGAGCAGGCCATGACGGCCCTCTCCCTCGTGTTCCCCATCCAGAACTTCGTGAACGCCGTTGCCATCGGCTTCGGCATAGGCATCAACGCCCTTGTCGCCCTCTACCGGGGCGCAGGCGACTACGACAGGGCGGACGCCGCCGCCACCCACGGCATGGCCCTCTCGGTGCTCCACGGCATCCTCTGCACGCTGGCAGCTACCGCCATCATGCCCGGCTTTCTGGCCCGGTTCACCGCCGACGGCACCATCGTCTCCATGGGCGTGACCTACTCCACCATCGTCTTCCTGTTCGCTACCGTGAACATGGCCAGCCTCGCCTTTGAGAAGCTCTTCCAGGCCGTGGGCCGGATGAAGCTCACCATGACCGCCCTCATCTCGGGCTGTGTCTGCAACATCCTGCTGGATCCCGTCCTCATCTTCGGCCTCGGCCCGGTACCTGCCATGGGCATTGCCGGCGCGGCGCTGGCTACCGGCATCGGACAGGCCGCTACTCTTGTCATCTACCTCGTGGTCTACAGCACCACCGAGTCGCCCGTCCATCTGCGCCGGAAGGCCCTGCGGCCCGACCTCTCTCTCGAAGGCCGTCTCTACGCCATCGGTGTGCCTGCCATCCTGAATCTGGCCCTGCCCTCCCTGCTGGTCACCTTCCTCAACGGCCTGCTGGCGGCCTTCTCCGAGAGCTATGTGGTGGTGCTGGGCATCTACTATAAGCTCCAGACGTTCCTCTATCTGCCCGCCAACGGCATCGTGCAGGGAATGCGCCCCCTCATCGGCTACAACTACGGTGCAAAAGAGCACGCCCGCGTGGCAAAGCTCTACCAGCTCACCCTCGGCATGAGCGCCGTCATCATGGCGGCAGGCACCGTCATCTGTATGGCCGCTTCCGCGCCCCTCATCGGCCTGTTCTCTTCCAACCCCGAGACCATCGCCATCGGCCAGACCGCCCTGCGCATCATCTGCCTCGGCTTTGTGGTGTCGGCGGTGTCCACCACCTCTTCCGGCGCGCTGGAAGGTCTGGGCAAGGGTGCGGCCTCGCTGGTCATCTCCCTCTGCCGGTACGTCATCTTCATCATGCCGCTGGCGTGGCTGCTCTGCCGCCAGCTCGGCCCCACCGGCGTTTGGCACGCCTTCTGGGTCACGGAAGTGCTGTCGGCTGTCATCGCCTTTGCGGTGTATCGGAAGAGCGTGATTAAGAAGTAAAAGAAAGCCCGATGCTTCGCATCGGGCTTTCTCTGTTATCGATCTTCCGGCACCAGCGCACACACCAGCCGCACCATCCAGGGCAAAAACGGCAGCCAGAGCAGGGCGCAGCAGACGTTGAAGGCGGTGTGGGCATTGGCGATCTGCCGGGAAATGACTTCCAGCTCCGGGCCTTTGGGGGAGATGAACTCCACCAGCCGGACGAACCAGGGCAGCAGCACCGCCGCCAGCAGGCTCCCGCTGAGGTTGAAGCAGCTGTGGGCCAGCGCGGCGCGGGCGGCGTTCTTCCCCTGCCCGATGCAGGCCAGCAGAGCCGTGACCGTCGTGCCGATGTTGTCCCCTAACAGGACAGGCACCGCCCCGGCAAGGCCCAGCACGCTGTGGATGCCGTCCGGCCCGGCCTGACGGGCCACGTTCTGCAGCAGCGCGATGGTGGCCGAACTGCTCTGCACCACCATGGTCATGGAGAGGCCCAGCAGGATGCCCAGAAGCGGCGACTCCTTCACCCGGGTCATCCAGTCGAGAAAGACCGTCTGCCCGGCCAGCGGATGCAAAGCCCGGCCCAAAATGTCGATGCCCTCGAAAAGCAGCCCGAAGGAGAACACCGCCTCTCCCACGGCCTGCCAGCGGGGCCTGCGGGCCGCGAAGTCGAGGAGGAAGCCCAGAAACAGCACCGGGTACACCAGCGTCTGGACATCGAAGGCGATGAGCTGTGCCGTCATGGTGGTGCCGATGTTGATGCCGTAGATGACGGCCACCGCCCGGGGCAGTTCCAGCAGCCCGGCGCTGACAAAGCCGATGACCATTACCGTCGCCGCAGAGCTGCTTTGGAGCACCGCCGTCACGGCCAGCCCGGTGAGGACACCCAGCAGCGGCGTGGCAGTCAGCCGGGCCAGCAGCCGCTTCATGGCGTCGCCCGCCGCCCGCTGCAAGGCGCGGCTCATCCTGTCCATCCCGTAGAGGAACATCGCCAGCCCGCCGAACAGCGCAAAGAGCATCTCCATCCGCACACCCCCTTGTCCGTCAGTGTATGAGGGGTGGACGGGCGGTATGACGGGAAGGCTTCTTCTCTGTACGACCTCTCAGTCTGCTTCGCAGACAAGGCCGGGTTGCGGCAGCGCGTTAGCGCTGACGGAGAGGTTTCTTCCAGCAGCCTGTATTTTTTATAAGGGCAAAGCGCTCCGACTCAGATCACAGCTGGCTCTTGTACAGCTCCACGATCTCCTCCACGCTGGTGTCGCGGGGGTTGCCGGGACGGCAGGCGTCCGCATAAGCGGACTCGGCGAGGAACTGGATGTCCTCTTCCTTCAGGATGCCGTTCAGGTTTGCGGGGATACCCACGTCAGCGCTCAGCTGCTTGACAGCGGCGATGGTGGCATCTGCGGCCTGTGCGTCGTTCATCTCGTCGATGCCCTTCACGCCCATGGCCTTGCCGACGGCACGATAGCGCTCACCGGCGACGGCCTTGTTGTACTCCAGACCGACGGGCAGCAGGATAGCGCAGGCCACGCCGTGGGGGGTGTCATACAGAGCGGACAGGCCGTGTGCCATGGAGTGGACGATGCCCAGACCCACGTTGGAGAAGCCCATACCGGCGATGTACTGGCCCAGAGCCATGCCCTCGCGGCCTTCCGGAGTGTTCTGGACAGCGCCGCGCAGGTTCTCACTGATGAGCTTGATGGCTTCCAGATGGAACATATCGGAGATGGTGCAGTGGCCCTTGGTGATGTAGCCCTCGATGGCGTGGGTCAGAGCGTCCATACCGGTGGCGGCAGTCAGGCCCTTGGGCATGGAGGCCATCATATCGGGGTCAACCACAGCGATCTCGGGGATGTCGTTGGTATCGACGCAGACGAACTTGCGCTTCTTCTCCACATCGGTGATGACGTAGTTGATGGTGACTTCAGCGGCAGTACCGGCGGTGGTGGGGACAGCGATGGTAAAGACGGCGTGCTTCTTGGTGGGAGCGACGCCTTCCAGAGAGCGCACATCGGCAAACTCGGGGTTGTTGATGATGATGCCGATGGCCTTTGCGGTGTCCATGGAAGAACCGCCGCCAATGGTCACGATGCAGTCAGCCTCTGCGGCCTTGAAAGCGGCCACGCCGTCCTGCACATTGGCGATGGTGGGGTTGGGCTTGATCTCGCTGTAGACGGTGTAGGCGAAGCCTGCAGCGTCCAGCAGGTCGGTGACCTTCTTGGTGACGCCGAACTTGAGAAGGTCGGGGTCAGAGCAGACGAAAGCCTTCTTGTAGCCGCGGGCGGTCAGCTCGGGAACGATATTCTCGATAGCGCCGTGGCCATGGTAAGAAATAGTGTTCAGAACGATACGATCAGCCATTGGTAAAACCTCCTGATTTTGCGCCCCGCCGGGCGGCGGGTACGACTCTCTTTGCTTTTACTTTACCACTTTGTTAAAACATTTTCAATGTCGTTTCTTATGATTTTCATGAAATTTTTATACTTTTTTGAGTTTTTGCAGAGGAAATAGACAAAATCAGAGGTTTGTTGACAGCAAAGCGCCCTCCGGCGCGGGCCGGAGGGCGCTTTGAATCATTCTTTACTTTCCTGCGCCTTCGCCCGCGAAGAACTCCTTCGTGAGCTTTGCCACCGTGCCGGACAGCAGGAGCAGGGCCATGAGGTTCGGAATGCTCATCAGTCCGTTGAAGGTGTCGGCGATGCTCCACAGCAGGCCCAGATCGACCGTCGCGCCCAGAATGGACACGAAGGAGTAGACCACGAGGAAGGGGCCGACCACCTTGTCGGTGTGGAACAGGAACTCGATGCACCGGGAGCCGTAGAGGCCCCAGCCGATGATGGTGGAGAATGCAAAGCTGCAGAGCGCCACCGCCGTAAAGATGGACGACCAGCCGCCGTAGGTGGCCGTGAAGCCGGAGATGGTCAGCTCTGCGCCCGCCGCACTGCCGTAGCCCACCGGCACGCCGCTGCACAGGATGACCATGGCGGTCAGGGTGCAGATGACGATGGTGTCAGCGAAGACCTCGAAGATGCCGAACATCCCCTGCTTGACGGGCTTGCGGGTATCGGCGCAGGCGTGGGCGATGGAGCCGGTGCCGAGGCCGGCCTCATTGGAGAAGATGCCGCGGGAGACGCCCTTCTGCATACTGAGGAAGATGCTGCCGATGGCACCGCCGGTGAAGGCCTGCGGGTCAAATGCACCGCCGACGATGGAGGCCAGCACCGCCGGGAAGCGCCGGTAGTTGATGACCACGACACCCAGCGCCAGCACCACATAGAACAGTGCCATGAACGGCACCAGCTTCTCGGTCACGCTGCCGATGCGCTTGACCCCGCCCAGCAGCACCATGGCCACCATCATAGCCACCACCACGCCCACGACGAGGTTGACCGTGGGCAGGATGCTGTTCAGGCTGCTGCCGTAGGCCAGCAGGGCCGAGTCGATGGCTGTGACGATGGTGTTGACCTGGGTGGCGTTGCCGGTGCCGAAGACCGTCAGCACGCCGAACAGCGAGTACAGCACCGCGAGGAACTGCCACCGGCTGCCGAGGCCGTTTTTAATATAGTACATAGGGCCGCCCACCAGCTCGCCGTTTTTGTTCCGCTCGCGGAAATGCACGGCCAGCGTCACTTCGGAGAATTTGGTACACATGCCCAGCAGAGCCGAGCACCACATCCAGAACACCGCGCCCGGCCCGCCGATGGCGATCGCGCCCGCCACGCCGGCGATGTTGCCGGTGCCGACGGTAGCGGCCAGCGCCGTACACACTGCCTGGAACGGAGTCATCGCGCCGTCGGAGGCATCCTTTTTGCGGAAGATGCGGCCAATGATCGTTTTGATGGCATAGGGGAATTTCCGGAGCTGCAAAAAGCCTGTCCGCACACTGAGCAGCAGGCCCACGCCGATGATGCAGACCATCGCCGGGATGCCCCAGATAAAGCTGTTGACCGCCTGATTGACGGCTGTGATGGTTTCGAGCATACTTTTACGCCTTTCTTTTTCACTTTGACACAACGAAAATTATTTTATCGTATTTTAAGCGGCCTGTCAATTTACTTTGAACGTGAAATCTGCACGTCCCGGCTGAAAGTTTGTTAAAATAGCTTCACCTTTATTTTCTCTGTTTCTTTGCCGCTTTTTTGCCCGTCAAAGCCCTACACAAACCGCGCGGGTTGTGCTATGATAAGGGTGAAATTTCGGTTTGGCACTGCCAACCGCAAGGAGATGTCATAGATGTCTGAAACATCTGCTCTGATGGATACGCTGCGGCAGGAAGGGGTCTCCCCCGACCTGCTGCGCGCTGTGGAAGAATACCGTACCGCCCACCCACTGGCGGAGGCCCTGCGCCCCCGCATCCCCTCCCCTGCCTTCGTCTACTACGGCAGAGAGGTGTGGGAACAGGCGCTGGCCGCCCTGCTCTGCGGCGAAAACCTGCTGCTGGCGGGCGGCAAGGCCACCGGCAAGAACGTGCTGGCCGAAAACCTCGCCGCCGCCTTCGGACGCCCCGCGTGGGACATCTCGTTCCACGTCAATATGGACGCGGCGTCCCTCATCGGCATGGACACCTTCGAGGGCGGACAGGTCAAGTTCCGGCCCGGCCCGGTGTACCGCTGCGCCCAGAGCGGCGGCTTCGGCGTTCTGGACGAGATCAACATGGCCAAAAACGAGGCGCTGGCCGTCCTGCACGCGGTGCTGGATTTCCGCCGCGCCATCGATGTGCCGGGCTACGAGCGCATCCCGCTGGCCGAGGAGACCCGCTTCATCGCCACCATGAACTACGGCTACGCCGGCACCCGTGAGCTGAACGAGGCCCTCACCTCCCGCTTCGTGGTCATCCAGATGCCCACCATCACCGAGGAGAACCTCGAAAAGCTCCTGCGCACCCAGTTCCCCGATTTGAACAACAAGTACGTCAGGCAGTTCGCCCTGCTCTTCCTCGATTTGCAGAAAAAGTGCGACAGCGCGGAAATTTCCACCAAAGCTCTCGACCTGCGCGGTATGCTGGACGCTCTGCGCCTGATGCGCCGGGGCGTCGCTGCCGGGGCTGCGCTGGACATGGGCATCACCAACAAAGCCTTCGACTCCTACGAACAGGGCCTCATCCGGGATGCCATTGCCGCCCGCATCCCGGCCCAGCTCACCGCCGCAAAGCTCTTCGATTAAAAAAAGGGGCGTTTTTATGGAAGCGCAGAGCTACACCGCCGAAGAGCGGCGGGCCGCCAATCAGGTGTGGGCGGCGGCAGGAGCCTACGGCTTCGAGCCGCTGTTCCTCGCCCGGAACACCGACGGCACCATTGATTTTTACATGAACTGCGTCGTGGGGCTGGTCCACAAATACTACGGCGACGAGCTGGTGCGCAGCCTCTTTGACGCATGGGAGGGCGACATCCGGCAGGCCATGCTGGACGATTTGACCTGGCTCTACCTCGAGAGCGCGGCCTACGCGCTGGAACTGCCCCGCCGCCCGGTGCTTTCGGCCCTCCGCCGCGCCCATGCGGACTACTTTTTCGGCATCCAGTACAAGCTCTCGCGGCAGGAGTGGATGGCGAAGAACCAGCTGGTCTACTCCATGCAGGCCGCGCGCTGGCGGGCTGTGCAGGGGCGCACACCGCCGGTCATGACCCCCTACGAAAAGGATCTCGACGCCGCCCTGAGTCCCGAGACGCCCCCGAAGCCGGACGAGCTGAAAGCCGCGCTGCTGGCCGTCTACGCCAAATTCGAGCTGTTCAACGGCACGGTGCATCAGAAGGCCGGGCTGCATCTCCATCTGGACGGTCTGCTGGCGTCCCTCATGACCCGCACCATGCCCACCCAGATGATAAAGACCGACCGGGTCACGGTGGAGCATTCCGGCTCGGTGGACGCCTCCGGCGGCGGCATCCACGCCGACAAGCGGCTGGCCCACATCACCCTGCGCCAGCGCGCCGAGGAAGACCGCGCCTACATCGAAAGCTGCTTTGGCCGGTCGCTCTACCCGCCCGAACGGCTGCGGAAGGCCGAGCAGGAGCTTTGCACCGGGGAGCATCTGGGCTGTCACCTCTGGTTTGCCTCCGGCGTCCCCAGCCCGGAGCAGGCCCCTACCCCCGAGGCAAAGCACCTGGCCGAACAGGCCCAGCTTCAGGCTGAGCGGAACCGGGCGTACGATTCGAAAAATCTCGAGCTTCACCGCAGCGTCGTGCTGCGGCTGACCGAACAGATACGCAACTGCATCCTCGTCCACCAGCAGCCCAACGCCCGGGTCGCCCGCAGCGGCAACCTCGACCCGGAGCGGGTCTGGCGCACCGTCATGGACGACGACCGGGTGTTCCGCTGTGCCGATGAAGAGAACCACCCGTCCTTCACCGTTGACCTGCTGCTGGACGCTTCGGCTTCCCGCCTCCACTGTCAGGAGGTCATCGCGGCGCAGGGTTCTATCCTCGCCCAGAGCCTCGCGGCCTGCGGCATCCCGGTGCGGGTGAGCTGCTTTTCCAGCCTGCGGGGCTACACCGTCCTGCGGGTGCTCAAGGGCTTCAAGGAGAAGAGCTTACAGGGCATCTGCCAGTATTTCGCCTCGGGCTGGAACCGGGACGGTCTGGCTCTGCGGGCCGCAGGCGACCTCATCGACTTCGACCCCGGCCCCGCCGCGCGGCATCTGCTCATTCTCCTGACGGACGCCTCCCCCAACGACAGCCGCCGCATCCCACCCTCTCCCGATGACCCGCTGGGCCGCGACTACGGCGGCAGCGCGGGCGTGGAGGACGCCGCCGCCGAGGTGCGGGCGCTGCAGCGGAAGGGTCTGCGAGTCTCCGCCGTCTTTATGGGCGAAGACGCCAGCGCCGCCGACGCCTCCCGCATCTACGGCAAGAACATGGCCCGCATCCGGGGCATGGACCAGCTGGCCCGGGCCGCAGGCCGACTCATCCAGAACGAGATACGGGAGCTGGGCGACTGAATCATAATAATGTACGGGACCGCTGTGCAGTTGTATCTGCTGCCAGCGGCCCCGTATTTTTGTTGTTGCTCACAACCATCTTGTTTTGCATTGCAGAAAAATCAAAAAGTTTTTTGGTTTATTTGCAAACTTATAGTTGTATTCTGGCGCAATTTATGATATACTACAACCAACGAAGGGCCGCACACCTACACATCACCCCGCGCCCACAGGAAGGAGAACCGCTATGGATGCCGCACGTTATTTTGAAGAGATGCATCTTGCCATGTCCAGCCAGAAGCCTGAGTACCGCCTTGTGCTCAGCGTCAAGGTCCAAGACCTCGGAGGCGCAGACGCTTATCTCGAGCTGCGGCAGGAGCCGGTCAGCGGCAAGGCCCGGGTGTTCTATTCCACGATGGGACGTCAGAAGCTGAACTTCCAGCTCGTCCGCAAAGGGTGGCAGAGCTGCCACAACGCCTCGGGCGAGCTGACGGGGCGCTTCCCCGCCACCGCCGACGGTCTGCTGGCCCAGACGGATTTCTCCGCCTTTGTCCGGGACGACGCCCTCGACAGCGGCCGGATGGCGCGCATTCTGGATGTTCTGGCCCATACTGCCGGTGGTTGTGGGGCCGTCTCCCCCTCTGCCGCCCGGGAGGGTGCGCTCATCACGGTGGAGCGGTTCGTGGGCCGTCCTGCCCATTGGAGCTATTGGAGCACCCGCGCCGCCGAACAGCTGAACATCGCGGCCATCCTCTGCTGGCTGGGCGACTACCTCGCCGGAGCCGAGCGCCGCACCCTCCAAAGCTGCCCGGAGGCCATGCAGCTTGCCGCCGCATGGCAGGCCGCGCTTTTCGCTCCCCTGCCCCAGACGGCCCCGCGGCCTCAGCCTGTACAGTCCCGGCCCGTCCGCCGTGCGCCTGTGGTCGAGAACAAACGCTGGCAGAGCATCCTCGCCGTGCTGGCGACGGTGTAAAAGAAAAGCTTCCCACGAAGGGAAGCCTTTACAGTCATAACTCTCACTTCCACCCCCGCGCCGAGGGGTCGAGCATTTCGGCGGCAGAGTAGATGAGGGCGTTGCAGATGGCCGCAGCGACGTTGCTGCCGCCCTTGCGGCCCATCGCCACGATGGCGGGTACGCCGTGCTTTTCGCAGACGGCGAAGAGCCGTTCTTTGCTCTCCACCACGTTCACAAAGCCCACCGGCACACCGATGACCAGTGCGGGCCGCAGGCCGCTTTCGATTTGTTCTGCGATCGTCAGCAGAGCCGTGGGCGCGTTGCCGACGGCGAGGATGGCCCCGGGATGCTCCTGCGCTGCCTTTTTCATCGCTGCGACGGCCCGGGTGGTGCCAGCCTCTTTTGCGGCGGCGGCCACCTCGGGGTCAGCCATGTAGCAGCAGGCCGCCCCGCCCAGCTTCGCCAGACCGGGCTTGGTGATTCCGGCCAGCGCCATATTCGTATCGGTCACGATGACGGCCCCGGCGTGGAGGGCCTTGACGGCCTGCTCCACCGCGCGGGGGGTGAAGCGGAGATTCCGTGCATAGTCGAAGTCGGCGGTGGTGTGGATGACCCGCTTGACCACGGCTTCGTGCTCAGGCGGCGGGGTCAGGCCCATCATTTCCAGCTCTTCGGTGATGATGTGGAAGCTCGTCCGCTCAATGTCGGCAGGTAAATGATGCTGCGGCGTCAATATTCTATCCCCTTTCGTGCTTTTATCCCCTTCTGGTAGGGGTGGCGGTGGCATTTCATCTCGGTGGAGTAGTCGGCGGCGTCCAGCATCCACTGGGGCGGCGTGTGGGCCGTCAGGACGCACTCACATCCGGCAGGCCGCTCCAGAACGGCCTTTTTTAATAGATCGACATCCACCATATCCAGCTCTTCTGCGCTCCCGGCTTCGTCCAATATCAGCAGGTCGGCAGGCTGTGCCATGGCGGCGGCGAGGTTCTGGTTTTGCAGGTCCCGGGTCGCGGCCTTTTCCTCCGGCGTCATCTGAAATACGAATTTCTGCCCGGCCTTGCCCCGGTAGATCTCCGCGCCAAGCTGGGCCAGAAGCGGTATCTCGCCGCTGTTCCCGACCTTCAAAAACTGGACGATGACCACCCGCTTCCCGGACCCCAGCGCACGGAGCGCAAGACCCATAGCGGCGGTGGTCTTTCCCTTTCCGTCGCCCCAGTACAGATGCAAAAGTCCCTGTTCCATTCAGCGCTTCTCCATTCCCATCGCGGCATACACCGCGTCCATATCCAGCGCCCCTCGCACGCCGTCGGCCAGGATGTCGAACTGCTGGCGGCGGTACTCTTCCATCGGGATGAGGGCCGCGTCGGAGGGGTCGATGCCCTTCCGGCGGCAGAGCCAGCCCGCCAGCGCCTCGGTGAGCGTGCCGGTGTCGAACAGACCGTGGAGGTAGGTGCCGAATACATTGCCCTGCACACAGCCCTCCCGGCCCCCGTCGGGGTAGTGAGCGAAGGGTTCGCCCTCAGCCTCGGTCACGCCGGTGTGGATCTCGTAGCCTTCCAGCTCTGCACCCGCAAAGGGGGCGGCGGCGACGGTCGCTTTGACCTGTGCGCGGCGCTTCTGCTCGCTGAACACGGTCCGGGTGGGCAGCAGACCCAGCCCCCGCAGAGTCTGCGGCCGGCCGCTCTCGCTGCCGGTGGGGTCGTCGAGGGTCTGGCCCAGCATCTGGTAGCCGCCGCAGACGCCCAGCACCGGCGTGCCTTTCGCGGCCAGCTTGAGCAGAGCCGTTTCCAGCCCGCACTGCCGCAGCCAGAGCAGGTCGTCCACCGTGTTTTTCGTCCCCGGCAGCAGGATGAGGTCGGGTGCGCCCAGCTCATGAGCGTTCGAAACATACCGCACACCCAGCAGCGGGTGCTGTTCCAGCGGCATGAAGTCCGTAAAATTGGACAGATGCGGCAGACGGATGATCGCCGCATCCAGCGGCTTTTTGCCGTCCCGCATCTCGAGACGCTGGCTCAGGGAGTCCTCGTCCTCGATGTCCACCTTCAGGTACGGCACGACGCCCACCACGGGCAGATGGGTCTTTTCTTCCAGCATCGAAAGGCCGGGGCGCAGAATTTCTACGTCTCCACGGAATTTATTGATGACGAGTCCCTTGATGCGCCGGCGTTCTTTTTCTTCCAGCAGCTCCACCGTGCCGTATAGCTGGGCGAACACGCCGCCCCGGTCGATGTCGCCCACCAGAAGCACCGGCGCGTCCACCATCTCGGCGAGGCCCATGTTCACGATGTCCTCGCTCTTGAGGTTGATCTCCGCCGGGCTGCCCGCGCCCTCGATGACGATGACGTCAGCCTCCTCGGCGAGGCTGTCATATGCCTTCAGGATGTCCGGCACCAGCTGCCGTTTCGTGCGGAAATACTCCGACGCTTTCATCTGGCCCCGCACCTCGCCGTTGACGATGACCTGACTGCCCACGTCACTGCTGGGCTTCAGGAGGATGGGGTTCATCCGCACGTCCGGCTCGACACCGGCGGCCTGCGCCTGCACCACCTGCGCCCGGCCCATCTCGAGGCCGTCTTTGGTGACGAAGCTGTTCAGAGCCATGTTCTGGCTCTTGAACGGCACGGCGCGCAGGCCGTCCTGCGCAAAGATGCGGCAGAGCGCCGCGCAGAGCAGACTTTTGCCTGCACCGCTCATCGTACCCTGCACCATGATGCATTTTGCCCTGCTCATCCCAGCACCTCTTTCATAAGTTCCAGCAGCCGGGCGTTCTCGGGGGCCGTGCGCACCGCCGTGCGGTACCACTCCGGCCCGAGGCCCGGATAATTCGCGCAGCTGCGCACCTGTGTTCCCAGCGGGCGAAGCCTCTCGTTCAGGTCGGCGGGCGCACGGAAGAGCAGATAGTTCGCCTTTCCGTCGATGACCCGCAGGCCCAGCGCCCGCAGGCCCGCCGTCAGAACGGGCCGCTGCCGGGCGATAAGGGCGCGCACCTCGTCCACATAAGCGGATTCTTTCAGGGCCGCGACGCCTGCCGCCTGTGCCAGACTGGACACGGCCCATGGCTGGCCCGCTGTCTGCATTTTTTCCAGAAGCGTTTCGTCGCCGCAGAGGCAGTAACCCAGCCGGACGCCGGCCATGCCGTAGAGCTTGGTGAAAGCTTTCAGGATGACGAGGTTCCCACTTTCCAGCAGAGGCTTCGCGGTCCACCCGTCGGCGTCGGGCAGAAAGTCCAGAAAGCACTCATCTACGGCCAAAATCGTGCGGCACTCCCCGCACCGGCGCAGCAGCTTTTTCACCAGTTCGGGTGAGGCCAGCTGCCCCGTCGGGTTGTTCGGCTGGCAGAAGAACACCATGTCGATGCTCTCGTCCACGGCGTCCACGAGGGCGTCTGTCGGGGCGAAATCATTCGCTTCATCGAGGAAGAAGCGTTTCACTTCGCACCCCACCGTATCCAATGCAGAGGCGTACTCGGCAAAAGTCGGGGCAGTCACCAGCGCCTTATGGGGCTTTACGGCCCAGACCAGCCGGAAGATGAGGTCCGCCGCGCCGTTGCCGCAGAGGATACGCTCCGGCGGCACACCCTCGGCCCGGCTCAGCGCCGCCCGCAGGGTGCGGCAGAGGGGGTCGGGGTAGCGGTCGGCCAGAGGCAGAGCGTCCCGGATGGCCTGCGCCACCCCTTCGGGCAGACCGAGTGGGCTGACGTTCGCCGAAAAATCCAGCGCGTCCCGGCCAAAGCGTTCGCGGTAGCCCATCCAGTCACCGCCGTGGACCAGTTGTTTCATCCCAAGAACCCCCGTATCGCACATCCCCACGCCAGCGCAAACCCGCTGGCTACATACATCATCCGATCGGCCCGCAGAATATCCTCCGGCTCGATGGGCCGCAGCGGGTCGCCGATGGTGGGCTTCGGATAATATTCCCCGAAATAATAGGCCGGCCCGGCCAGCTGGACGCCCAGCGCGCCCGCGCAGGCGCTCTCGGTCTGGGCGCTGTTGGGGCTGGCGTGATTGCGGCGGTCCCGCCGCCAGATGCGCCATGCGCCCTTGGCGTCATTGCGGGTGAATGCCGCCGCCATGATCCAGAGCAGCGCCGCCAGACGGCTCGGGATATAGTTCGCCACATCGTCCATTTTTGCAGCGGCACGGCCAAAGTAAAGATATTTTTCGTTTTTGTAGCCCAGCATACTGTCCATGGTGTTGATGGCCTTGTAGGTCAGGGCCAGCGGCGCACCGCCCAGCAGCATATAAAGCAAAGGCGCAATGACGCCGTCGCTGGCGTTCTCGGCCACCGTCTCCACCGCCGCCTTGGTCACGCCCTCGGCGGTCAAAGCTTCCGTGTCGCGGCCCACGATGCGGCTCACAGCCTTCCGGGCGGCGGGCAGGTCGTCTTTTACCAGTTCACAGTAGACGTTCGTGCTCTCCTGCACCAGTCCCTTTGCGGCCAGCGCCTGCCCGCACCAGAACATCTGGACGGCAAGCCCCAGCAGGGGGTGGAGCATCGCCGCGCCCCAGCAGACAAGGCCCGTGAGCAGCAGCGTCCCCACCGGCAGACAGAACGCCGTCACCGCGCCGCCCAGCAGCTCGCCCTGAGGCGTTTTGGGCAGGCGGGTGCGGAGAAATTTTTCCAGCCGGGAGATGGCTTTGCCCATGTACACCACCGGGTGGGGCAGCCATGCCGGGTCGCCGAAAATGGCGTCCAGCACGAAGCCTCCCAGCACAGCCCAGGCGGTCATCATACGCCGGCCTCCGCGTCTTTCGTGTACTGCACGGTCTTCACGAGGCGGAGCTGGCGCTTCTCGGCCCAGTCGGCGGCATCCAGCACATAGCCGCCTGCGTTGGGGCCGCACCACGCATAATAACCGCGCCTGGGCAGGACGTACCGCTCCATGGCCGCCATCTGGGTGCCGCCGTGAGCCAGGATGACCAGCAGCTCTTCGCCGTCGGCCAGCGCCTTGTCCACCAGAGCAGAGAAGGCGCTGCAGATGCGGTTCGAGAAGTCGTCCTTCCGCTCACCGTCGGGGCATTTGCTCTCGCAGTTGGCCTGCACCCACGCCTGATAATCGGCGTCGTGCTCCATCTCGACGTAGTTTTTGCCCTCGAAGCTGCCGAAGCACATCTCCTGCAGGTCCTTCACGACCACAAGCTCTGCCTCCGGGAAGAGCACCCGGGCCGTCTGGGCCGTCCGCTGCAGCGGGGTAATATAGACCACCTTCGGGTCGATGTCGGCCCGGCGCAGCTGGCTCAGGCCCTCCGCCGAGAGCGGGATGTCGCGCTGGCCCTGATAGCGCTTCTGGGCATTGTATTCGGTCAGGCCGTGACGCAGCAGATAGATCAACATTGGGGTAATTCTCCTTTCAATACCGTCGGGATGCCGCAGAACATCTGCACCACGCAGTCGGCGCGCTCTGCCAGCAGGCAGGCCAGCCGTCCGGCGGCCTCCCGCCCGGCGCGTTCCTCAGCATCCATCGGGACAACACCGCCGCCGACCTCGGTGGCGATGACAATATCATATTCCGCCAGCTCCCGGGCCAGCGTTTCGAGCTGCTCCGGGGTCTGAGTCTCGGCGGCGGCGTCCTGCACATCGGCGATGACGCTGCCCCGGAAGTTCCGCGCAAAGGTGCGCTTGCCGCTGTAGAGCGGCCCTGTGATGAACATCATTTACAGCACTCCTCCCCACTGGCTGACGGCCAGCGCCGCCAGCATCCACAGCTCGGCCCGCTGCAAAAACCACCCGGCCAGGTCGCCGGTGATGCCGCCAAACTGCTTTTTTGCCACGAAATCATAGCGCCACAGCGCCAGAAGCGCCGCCGCCGCCAGCCCGCCGCCGCCCAGCGCCGTCAGCCCCAGGATGAGCAGAGCCGACAGGCCGCAGAGGAAGCGGCGGACGGTCTGCTTGTCGGCCGCTGTGGCGAAGGTATGGGCAAGGCCGGTGTCTTTCGCCAGCGGGAACGCCGCCACGGCAAAGCCCGACAGCGCCCGCTCCAGCACCAGCGCCAGCGTCCAGCACAGGCCCGCCCGGAGCGTGAACCGCACACTGCCGCAGAGGCCGAAGTAAGCCGCAAAGTAGCAGCACAGCCGGATGACAGCGAAGGCCCCACAGTGGGAGTCTTTCAGGATCTCAAGCTTTTTTTCCCGGTCGCCGTAGCTCGAGAGGGCGTCCGAAGTGTCGGCGTAGCCGTCGAGATGGATGCCGCCGGTGACGGCCACCGGCACGAGGCAGAACGCCGCCGCCCGGGCCAGCTCCGGCAGAGGCAGGACGCCGCAGAGGCACCACAGCCCGCCGCACACCAGCCCGATGAGGGGGAAGGCACACATGGCGTACCGCATATTTTTTTCGTTCCACTCGAACTGCGACACCGGCAGGGCCGAAAACATCGCAAAGGCCACCGCGATGGTCTGCAAAACAATCACAGCTTTTCTCCCCCTTTGTAGTACACCGGCAGGCCGCAGACCACCCGGCAGACATTGTCCGCCCGGGCGGCGAAGGCGTTGTTCACCTGCGCCAGCGCCAGCAGATACCGGTCCGTGTCGCCCGCGTAGTCGGCACCGCCGCTGAACACCTCGTTCGATACGACGATGAGGTCATCGCACCCGGCGGCGAGGCGTTCCAGCCCGGCCAAAACGGCCTCGGCGGTGTGCTTTCCTGCCCCGCCGGGGCTGTAAAGCTCGTTGGCGACGAGGTTGCCGAGGTCTTCCAGCAGGACGGTCCCCCGGCCGGGCAGAGCCAGACGGTCGAGGTGGAGCGGGCATTCCAGCGTTTCGAACTGCTTTTGCGCCCGCATTTTCCGGTGCTTTTCCACCCGGGCGGCGCACTCGGCATCCCAGACCTGCATGGTGGCGAGGTAATAGCGGGGCAGGCTGGTCTTGAGCACAAGGCTCTCGGCGTAGGCGCTCTTGCCGCTGGCCGCACCGCCGAGCACCAGCGTCAGCATCCCGCACCCCCCTGCGGCGTGTAGGCTTCGATGCCGCCCTCTTCAAAGGAATAACAGCCATCGTAGACGGCCAGCGCCATGTCCCACAGCGGGATGGCGGCCACCGCGCCGGTGCCTTCGCCCAGATGCAGGCCCGCCGTGATGAGGGCTTTTTTGTTCAGAGCGTCCAGCACCAGCTTTGCGGCCGGCTCGGTGGAGCAGTGGCTTGCAAAAACAGCCTTGGCCGCTGCCGGGCAGAGCCGGACAGCGCAGAGCGCCGCCACACAGCTGATGAAGCCGTCGGCCAGCACCGGCACACCTTCCAGCGCCCCGCCGAGGAAGACGCCGCAGAGCCCGGCAATATCGAAACCGCCCAGCTTCGCCAGCACGTCCAGTGCATCGGCAGAGTCGGGCTGATTTTTTGCGATGCCGCGATGGATGGCGTCGATCTTCCGGGCAAGTCCCTCGTCCGAAAGGCCCGCGCCCCGGCCCGTCATCACTTCGACGGGCTGGCCCAGCAGCACAGCGGCCACGGCGCTGGACGTCGTGGTGTTGCCAATGCCCATCTCACCGGTGGCCAGCAGGCCGACGCCCGCTTTCTTCTGCTCCTGCACCAGCCGGATGCCCCTGCCGATGGCTTCCACGGCCTGCTCCCGGCTCATAGCCGGGCCGAGGGTGAAGTCCGCTGTGCCGGGGGCGATGCGGCAGTCGAGGACGCCCGGGACCGGTTCGCCCGCGATGCCCATATCCACCGGCACCACCTCGCACCGGGCGGTCTGTGCCATCCGGCAGACGCTGGTGCGGCGGGCGGCGAGGTTCTCAGCCACGGCGCGGGTCACGCTGCTGTCGGTCTGGCTGACGCCCTGGGCCACCACACCGTTATCGGCGCAGAGCACCAGCACCGCCCGGCGGGAAATATCCAGCTTTGCGCTTCCGGTGAGGGCGGCGGCATCCTCGATGGTCGTTTCCAATCCGCCCAGCCCGCCCAGCGGCTTTGCAAGGCTGGCCCAGTGGGCGTGCGCCGCCGCCCGGGCGGCTTCGTCCGGCGGCGTGATGGCCGCACAGAAGGCGGCGAGTTCTGTCTCAGTCATGGTCTCTCCTGTAATTTTCAGCCGCGGCGGCAAAGCGCTGCGGCAGGGGCGTACCCGCCCAGTACAAATGCGGGAAGCCCGCATAGAAATGCTCGTTTACAAATCCGCACCGCCACTCTGCGCCGCCCACCGGCTTTTTTGCCGCGAGGGCCGTGCCGTTGGCGGTGGAATCCCAGTGGTGGAATTCGTGGATGGGAAAGCTCTCCCCGGCCCGGAAGAGCAGACTGTCCGAATCTGCGCTCAGCGCGGCGTAGCCGAAGCGGACGAGACGTCCGGCATCTTTTGCTTCGCCCGGCAGAACGCCCGCCATCGGCCAGCTCTGCCCCTCGGCGTCCGTGAGGCTCTGCCCCAGATAGAGGAAGCCTCCGCACTCTGCCGCCGTGGGCAGACCGGACTCGATCTTTTGCTTTATCTCGCGCAGAAGCGAGGTATTTTCACTCAATTCTCTTGCGTGAAGTTCCGGGTAGCCGCCGGGCAGATACAGCCCGCCGATGTTTTCCGGCAGAGCCGTGTCGCGGAGGGGGCTGAAAAAGACCACCTCTGCCCCGGCGTCCCGGAAGGCCTCCAGCGTCTCGGCGTAGGTAAAGCAGAACGCCTCGTCCTGCGCCACGGCGATGCGGACGCGGGCCGGAGGCGTCTCCGGCTGCACCGGCAGGGCGGGCGGCTCCTTTTCGCAGAGGGCCAGCAGGCGGGGCCAGTCGATGTGCTCCTCCACCGCGTCGGCCAGAAGGGCCAGCTTCTGCTGTAAATTTTCCACTTCCGCCGCCGTGTAGAGGCCCAGATGGCGGGAACCGATGACGGCCTCCGGGAGTTTCGGCAGAAAGCCCAGCACCGGCAGACCCGTCTCTTTTTCCAGCATCGGAGCCAGCAGAGCGTGCATCCGGGCCGTGCAGTTGTTCAGCAGGATGCCTGCGATGTGACTGGGAGTGCGGAAATTTACGAGCCCCTTCAGCTCTGCGGCCAGCGTCAGGCTCTGACCCTTTGGCTCTGCCATCAGCAGCACCGGCAGGCCCAGCGTGTCGGCCAGATGCCACGCGCTGGCCCTGTCGCTGACGCCCCCGAGGCCGTCGTAAAAGCCCATGGCCCCCTCACACACCGCCGCACCGTGTCCGGCGGCACCCCTCGCGTAGAGGGTGCGCACCGTCTCGGGTGCAGAGAAAAAGAGGTCGAGGCTGCGGCTCTCCACCCCCAGCACGGCCCGGTGGAACATGGGGTCGATGTAGTCCGGCCCGCTCTTGAAGGCGCAGGGCGCACAGCCCCGCCGCTTGAGGGCCATGAGCAGGGCGCAGGTCATGGTGGTCTTGCCGCTGCCCGAGCGGGGCGCCGCCAGCAGAAACTGTATCATGTCATTCTCCTGTGATGAGGTAGATGGGGTTCTGGGCCATCATAAGGTGCAGCCCGCCCACGGCTTTTGCCCGGCTGACGGCGATCTGGCTCACCTGCACGGTCCGGCCTTTGGCCGTCAGCGCGGCCACCGCCGCCGAAAGGCTCTCAAGGGCGATGGCCGACACGCAGATGCGGGCGTCGGGGTTCTTATCCAGCGCGGCGTCCACGATGGCGGCAAGGCTGCCCTTGCTGCCGCCGATAAAGACAGCGTCCGGCGCGGGCAGGTCCGAAAGGGCGGCAGGGGCAAGCCCCTCCACGAGGACGAGGTTCCGGGTCCTGAATTTTTCGCGGTTGGCTTTGATGAGCGCACAGCCCTCCGGCCTGCACTCCACCGCGTAGACCCGGCCCCGGGGCGCGGCCAATGCCAGCTCCACACTGACGCTGCCCGTCCCGGCCCCCACGTCCCACAGGATGTCTTCCGGGCGGACGGCCAGCTTCGCCAGCACAGCGGCCCGGACTTCCTGCTTGGTCATGGGAACGTCGCCCCGCTCGAAGGCTTCGTCCGGCAGGCCCGGGGCGCGGCGGGGCAGTCCCTCCACCGCCTCCACGAGAAGGACGCTCAGGCTGTTGAACCGGCCTGCGGCCAGCTCTTTGACGCTGCCGCGGAAGAGCTTCTCTTCCGGCGTGCCGAGGCACTGGCCCACGACGCCCTGCACGTCCCCGAAGCCCTCTGCCGCCAGCTGGGCGCAGAGGGTGGCGGGGTCTTCGCTGCCGCCGGTGAGGAAGAAGGTGGGTCTGCCCTGCATACACTCGGCCACCGGGTCGCAGGTGCGGCCATGGGCCGAAACAAGGTTCCACCCCTGCCACGGACGGCCCAGCGCCGCCGCCAGCAGCTGGATGCTGGAAAGGCCGGGCAGCACCCGGGCGCGGACGCCGAGGGCCTCCAGCTTTTCCATCATGGAGGACGCGCCGGAGTAAAAGCCGGTGTCGCCGCTGTAGACCAGCACGGCGTTCTCTGCGCCGGAGGTCTGCAGCAGCTCTGCCACCTCGTCGGGGCGGTAGGCGGCGGCGCGGTTCTCGGTGCAGCCGGCAGGCAGAACTGCCAGCAGACGCCGTGCGCCCAGGATGAGGTCGGCCTGCCGCAGTGCGGCCAGGCCCTGAAGGGTCAGGTTCTCCGGCTGGCCGGAGCCCATGCCGATGAGTGTCACGTTCATCTTATCATCTCCTTGCAGCGTTTCAGCACCTCGGAAGCCGTCTCGCCCTGCTCGGGCGGGCGGCGGATGACCACCAGCTGCGCCCCGGCAGCAGAGGCGGCAGCGGCTTTTTCGTCGAAGCCTCCGGCTGCGCCGCCGTCCTTTGTGACGAGCCAGCGGATATGGAACTGCTCCATCATGGCCTGATTGAGGGCAAAGCTGAAGGGTCCCTGCATGGCGATGATGTTGCGGTGGGGGATGTTCGCCGCCTCGCAGGCCGTGATGCTTTCCAGCGTGGGCAGGACGCGGGGGTAGAGCCGCTCGGGCGGGATGGCCGCAAACTGCGCCAGCTCCTTGGCCCCGGTGGCCAATAGAAGGTTGCCCTCTTTTGCGGCCAATGCTTCTGCCGCCTGCTTTGCGCTCTCAAAGACGAGACAGTTTTCCGGCAGCGGACTGGCCGGGCGCAGCAGGCGGAGGTATTCCACCCCGGCCTTCTCTGCCGCTGCTTTGATGTTTTTGGTCGCCTCCACTGCGTAGGGGTGGGTGGCGTCGATGCAGAGGGCGGCATCCCCCAAGAGCGCGGCCATCTCATCGGGCAGGAGCCGCCCGCACCGGACGGTGACGCCGGGGGTGCTCCCCTGCTCTTCCTGCCCCAGCGGGGTAGCCACGCTGACGGTGACTTCGATGCCCAGCGCCGCCAGCCGGCGGGAAAGCTCCCGCCCCTCGGTGGTGCCGCTGAAAACGACGACGTTCATCGGCGGTACCCCCTCGGCGTGACCATCCGCCCGCTCAGCGCGCGGGTGGCGGCGTTGCCCACAAAGACGGTGGTGAACATATCCACCTCGGTATCCCGGAGCTGGCTGAGGGGCAGGATGTGCTTTTCCTGCCCTTCCCGGCCGATGTTCCGCACAGAACCGCAGAGGGTGTCCGGGGCTTTGCCGTTGGCCAGCAGGATGTCCACGGCCCGGCGCAGATAGTCCGGGCGGCCCTTGGAGGAGGGATTGTACAGCGCCAGTGCGAAATCGCCCTGAGCGGCGCAGGCCAGACGCTTTTCGATGACCTCCCACGGCGTGAGACGGTCCGACAGCGAGATGACGCAGAAATCGTGGGCCAGCGGCGCACCCAGCACCGCGCCGCCGCTGAGGGCGGCGGTCAGGCCGGGGACGACCTCCACATTGACATCCGGGTACTCTTCGGCCAGCTCCAGCAGCGGGCTGGCCATACCGTAGACCCCGGCGTCGCCGGAGCAGACCAGCGCCACGTCCCGGCCCGCCCGGGCGGTATCCAGCGCCCAGCGGCAGCGGTCGATCTCCCGGGTCATGCCGGTGGTGTAGCACTCCTTTTCCGGATAGAGGGGGCGCACAAGGTCGATGTAGACCGTATAGCCGCACAACACCTCGGCCTGCTGCAAGGCGCTCTGCGCCTGCACGGTCAGAAACTGTCCGCCGCCGGGGCCAAGCCCCACGACGAACACGGTCTTTTTACTCTCACTCATTGCTCTGTCCTCCAATCGGGTGCAAAGGGGCGGACGGCCAGCGCCAGCGTCACGCCGCCGCCTGCCGTTTTGGGCAGAAGGAGCGTCCCGCCCGAGGCTTTTACCGCCGAGCGCTCACAGACGTTGTCCACGCCGGTGACACTTGCCACAAAGGCCGACGGGGTGAACTGTCCCGGCACGGCCCGCAGTTCGTCGGCCGGATAGAACGTGATGGGCCAGCCGTGGGCTTTGCAGAACTCTGCAAGCCCCGGCTCATCTTTTTTCAGGTCGATGCTGGCAGCCGCGCAGACCGCCGCCGGGCTGAGGCCGGACGCGGCACAGAACGCCGCAAAGGCTTCTTCCAGCTGCTGCGCCGTCGTGCCGCGGCGGCACCCCACCCCCAGCACCCCGATGCGGGGGACGAGGTGGAGCGCCCCGCCCTGCGGCGTGAGGGTCAGGGCGAAGTCGGCGGCTTCGGGTGCGTCGGCCTTTTCCACGCCGGCGGGGGTCTCCCCCGCCACCGGCCACGGCGACCAGTACCGGACCGTCTGCCCGGCCAGCAGGGCGCCGCTGACCCGCTTGATGCGCTCCGGCTCAAGGACAGCGCAGTTCTGGGCCTTGGCCCAGAGGTCCACGGCGAAGAGGCCGTTGACGTCGGTGGCCGTCGTGATGACCGGCACCGCGCCGCACGCTTTTGCCAGCGCCCGGGCCAGCGCGTTGGCACCGCCCAGATGGCCCGACAGGAGCGGCACGGCGAAGTTCCCGCCCTCGTCCACGACCACCACCGCCGGGTCGGCGGCCTTGCTCCTGCAGTGGGGCGCGATGGCCCGCACCGCGATGCCCACGGCTCCTACAAAAATCAGGGCCTCATCCTGTGCAAAATGCTCCGCCGTCCAGCCTTTCAGGGTCACGTCTCCGCCGCAGCGGCTCACGCTGCCGGGCAGAGCTTCCGCCAGCCGATGGGCCAGCGCCTCGCCCTTTGCGGTGAAGGCCAGATATGCCCGGCTCACTGCCCGGCCTCCGTTCCCTGCCGGAACTCGGTGGTAAAGGCGGGGTCATAGAGCTTGCTGCGCTCGTAGTTTTCGCCCAGAAAGTCGCCTACGACGATGAGGGCGGTCTTTGTGATGCCGTTTTTGCGGGTCTCCTCGGCCAGTGTGGAGACGGTGCAGCGCACCACCTTCTGCTCGGGCCAGGTGGCCTTATAGACCACAGCGGCAGGGGTATCGGGGCGGTAGCCGCCGCTCTCGAGAAGGGCCTGCCGGACTTTGTCCACCAGCCCGATGGAGAGGAAGATGACCATGGTGGCCCCGTGAGCAGCCAGCTTTGCCAGCTGTTCGGCCTCAGGGACAGGAGTGCGGCCCTCCATCCGGGTGATGATGACGGTCTGGCTGACGTTGGGCAGGGTGTACTCGGCACAGAGTGCCGCCGCTGCGCCGCAGAAGCTGGACACGCCCGGGGTGTCGTCATAGGGGATGCCGTCGGCGTCCAGTGCGTCCATCTGCTCCCGGATGGCCCCGTAGAGGCAGGGGTCGCCGGTGTGGAGGCGGACCGTGGTGCCTCCGGCCTTTTCGGCGGCGCGGATGGTGTCCAGCACCTGTTCCAGCGTCATCTCGGCGCTGTTATAGATGGCACAGCCGGGCTTCGCCAGCCCCAGCAGGGCCGGATTGACGAGACTGCCCGCGTAGATGATGCAGTCGGCATCGGCCAGCAGGGCCGCGCCCCGCCGGGTGATGAGGTCGGGCGCACCCGGCCCGGCTCCTACAAAATGGACCATATCTTACCCCTCCTTCACCAAAATCGTTGCGAAATAGCCCGCCGACCGGGCCAGGTCGTAATCGGTCAGGTCGGGCCAGACCTCCTCGTTCGGCAGGCCGCAGTTACAGACCATCGCGCTCCGGCTCAGAAGCCCGGCGTCGGCCAGCGCGGCCAGCGTCTCGGGCAGCTGACAGCCCGATTTCATCAGCACTTTCGCGCCCGGTGCGGCCAACACCTCAGCGGCGCAGCGTCCCGGGGCGATGGTCAGCGGCTGCTCCATGCCGCCCGTCAGGGACTGGCCCAGCCGGGCCGCAGCGGCGCAGAAGCTCGTCACGCCGGGGAGCATCACGGTCTTGTAACCCTCGGCCTCCAAGATCGCCTGCAGGTAGCCGAAGGTGGCGTAGACGGACACATCGCCGAGGTTGAGCATGGCGACATCCTGCCCGGCGTCGAGATATTCTTTCACGGCCCGGGCCGCCTCGATGTGGGCGGCTTTCTGCACCGCCGGGTCAAGGCTCATGGCGAAGCGCAGCGGCAGGATGGTCTTGCCGCTCAGATCCACCGCACCTTTTGCGATGTCCAGCGCCAGCATCCCGCCCTTCGGGGTCTGGGGTGCGGCGATGACCGGGCAGTTTTCGAGGCGGCGGACAGCCTGCAGGGTCATGAGCTCCGGGTCGCCCGGGCCGACGCTGACGCCGTAAAAAGTGCCTATCCGTTTTTCCATTCGTCCAGCAGCTCCTTTGCAGTCCTGGTCTGGCCCAGCGGGCCGTATTGGTTCGAGAAGAGCACCGCGCCCACCCGGAACGCCCCGGCGGCGCGGCGGTCGAGGTGGAGCTGGATGGCGTCCAGCAGGCTGGACAGCACCGGCTCTCTCATCTCTGCTTTGTCTAATATTTCCATGCAGGCGTCGGTGGTGGCCGCGTTCATCAGGGCCGCGCAGACGTCCCGGGACGCGCCGCAGAGGGCGGCGTGGGCGCAGAGCAGCTCGGTACGGCAGTCGGCCGTGCGGGAGTGGGTGTTCATGACGCCGCCCGCCAGTTTGACCAGCTTGCCGATGTGGCCCACCAGCACCACCTCTTCGAAGTGGGATGCCGCCGCCATATCCATCGTATCCCCGATGAAGTTCGAGGTCTTGACCACCGGGATATTTTTCAGTGCCGGTAGATTTTCGTGTAGATAATCAAGCCCATAGTTTCCCGGGGCGAGGATGAGCCGCCGGGGGCTGACCGCCCGGAGCGCCGCCTGCCCCATTTCCAGCTGGATGGTGTCGAGGATGGCCTGCTGGCTCATGGGCTCGACGATGCCGCTGGTGCCGAGGACGCTGAGGCCCCCTTCCACGCCCATATGGGGGTTGAAGGTGCGCTTCGCCGTCTCAGCCCCGCCCTCGATGGAGATGGTGACGTCAAAGCCGCCCGCGTACCCGGCAGATTCGGCCTCCTTTTCCAGCGCTTCCTTTATCATGGCCCGGGGGACGTGGTTGATGGCAGCTTCGCCCACGGGCTGGTCGAGACCGGGCTTTGTTACCCGGCCCACGCCCTCACCGCCGTGGATGCGCATCTCGCCGGACAGCTCGGGCCGGAGGGCGACACTGGCGATGACCGGCAGACCGGTGGTCACGTCCACATCGTCGCCGCCGTCCTTCCGAATGGCGCACTCGGCCCCCTCGCCGGACAGGCGGCAGAAGATGGGCTCCACCTCCACCACGATGCCCTTCGGGGTGCGGAGGGCCACCGTCTCGGGGGTGCGGCCGGTGAGCAGCAACCGTGCCGCGCCCGCCGCGCCCAGCGCCGCACAGGTGCCGGTGGTGTAGCCGCAGCGCAGGAGTTTCTGGCCGCTGCGGACGTAGTGCTCGAAGAGCGGGTGCTTTTCCTCCGGCGCTTTTTCTTCGCCGTAGAGGAATGCGTACTGCTCATCGGTCAGAGCATAAATTTTGCAGATGTTTTCCCGGGCAAAGGCCTCTTCCGGCGTCATGACGTCCGAGACGCCCGCCGCCGAGACGCAGACGACCTTGTCGGAAACTTTCTGCGCCAGCTCCAGCTCGTGGAGGCTCAGGATGACGGCCATCTTCTTGTCCCGGGCGAGGCTTTTCAGAATGGCCAGCAATTCGGCCTTGCCCTTGATGTCAAGGAAAGACGTAGGCTCGTCCAATAATATCAGCTCCGGCTGCTGGCAGATGGCCCGGGCCAGCAGGACGCGCTGGCGCTGGCCGTCGCTGATGCGGTTGAAGTCCCGGCCCGCCAGCGCCTCGGCCCCCACGAGGGCCAGCGCGGCATGGACCTGGCGCTTATCTTCTGCCGAGAGGACACCCAGCCGCCCCGTGTAGGGGTAGCGCCCGGCGGACGCCATCTCGAAGCAGGTGGTCAGCTCGGTGCGGCGGGTGTGAGGCACCATCAGAGCCATTTTGCGGGCGCGCTCCGGGCCGGAGCAGTCCGCGAGATTTTTGCCGTCCAGCAGGACAGCGCCCCCCTGGGGGGCCAGCTGCGCTGCCAGCGTCTTGAGCAGGGTGGATTTGCCCGCGCCGTTGGGGCCGATGAGGGTGAGGATGCTCCCCTTCCCGACGCCGAGGCCGATGTGCTCCATCAGGGGCGTTTTGCCGTAGCCGATGGCAAGGTCCTCGGCGCGGCAGTAGAATTTCGGATCGCTCATTCCCGGCCCTCCTGTGTCTGGCGGCGCACCAGCAGCCAGATGACCACCGGCGCACCGAAAACCGCCGTCACCGAGCTGATGGACAGCTCCGTGGGCGCGAACAGGCTGCGGGCGATGAGGTCGCAGAGCAGGCAGAACGCTGCCCCGCCCAGACAGCAGCCCGGCAGGACATAAAGGGGCTTTGCGCTGCCCAGCAGGTTCTTGACCAGATGCGGCACCGCGATGCCCACAAAGGAGATGGGGCCTGCAAAGGCCGTCACGCAGGCGGAAAGCAGGCTGGAAAGCAGCACGAGGGCCGTCGAGAAAGCCCGCACCGGCACGCCGACGCTCCTGGCGTAGCTCTCGCCCATCTGGTAGGCCGCCATGGGCTTCGAGAGCAGGAACGCCGCCGCCAGCGCGGGCAGCACCACGCAGGCCGCTGCACCCACATTGGCCCAGGTCATGCCGGAAAAGCTGCCCATCGACCAGTTGTGGAGATTGACGATGTTGGAGTCCTGCGCGAAAGTCACCACGATGTCGGTGACAGCCGAGCAGATATAACCGATCATGATGCCGCAGATGACGAGGATGCTCATCCGCGGCACCCGCCGGGCCACCACCAGCACAAAGGCCATCGCCGCCATCGAGCCTGCAAAGGCGGCGATGATGAGGGTGGCCGAGCCGGTGAGCAGCCCCTGCTGTAAAAACACCACCATCGTCAGGGCCACCGCCAGCTTTGCGCCGCTGGACACGCCCATGACGAAGGGGCCGGCGATGGGGTTGGCAAAGAAGGTCTGCAGGAGGTAGCCTGCCGCCGAGAGGGCCGCGCCCAGCAGCACGACCATGACCGCCCGGGGCAGACGGAGCTGGAGCACGATGCCCACGGCCAGCGCATCTTCGCCCCGGCCCAGCAGAGCCGCCGCCACCGCGCCGGGCGTCAGGGACACACTGCCCCAGAACAGGTTGAGTGCAAACAGCACCGCGACCCCCGCCGTGAGGGCGAGGTACGCGAGGCTGAGGCGGCGGGTGGTGGTCATGACAAAGCTCCTTTTTTATACGATGCGCTGTAAGAAACGGAGGGAGGCCGGGTCGGGCGAGCCCTCGGTGAAGACGAGGTTCATATCCGAGATGAGGTCGGCCAGCTCCATGCTCTGCTGGAAGAGGCTCTGGGCCGTACACCAGCAGTCGCCGGACTGGACGGCCTTGAAATCTGCCAGCATCGGGCATTTTTCGATGAGCTGGTCACGGGTCTCCATCACGCCCTCGATGGTGCTGTTATAGATGAGGACGTCGGCGTCTTTGGCCCGGGCGTAGAAGGTCTCCAGCGGCAGTTTGATGGTGGACTGGGCCGACGTCTCCCCCTCGAGGTCGTCGAAGATGTAGACGCCGCCGGCCATCTCCACCATCTGGGCCACATAGTCGCTGGTGCGGCGGACGGTGATGAGGTTATTCGTGGTGATGGAGAAGAAGGCCGCGGTCTTGCCGGTGTTCTCCTGCTCGAGGATGGGGGCCACCTGCTCCACCTTCTGGCGGAAGACCTCTTCCGCCATCTCAGTCTTATTCAGCAGGATGCCGTAGAGCTTGAGCCACTCCATCCGGGCCAGCGGGCCGCTCTCGTAACTCGAGCGCTCCACGAGGACCGGCACGCCGAACTTTTCCAGCTGCTCCTTGACCTCGGGGTCGTGGAGCACCATGGTGTTCTCGATGGCGAGGGTGCAGCCGGCGGCAAGGATGCGCTCATAGTCCGGGGCGCTGTACTTGCCCGCGTAGGCGATGCGGCCCTCCTGCATGGCCTGTTTGGCCTCTTCCACATACCAGCCATCGGCCTTCGTGCCGGAGAGGGCGATGCTGTCCAGTGCGTCCAGATGGACGAAGAGGTCCATCACCGAGGTGGAGACGAGATAAATATGATCCAGCGGCTGGCGCAGCACCACGACGTCCTCGGGCAGGTCGTCCACCTCGGCGGCCCCCTCGGGGACGACGAGGAACCGCCCGGCGTCCGGGATGTCGATCATCACATAGCCGCCCTCATAGCAGTCGGCGGAAAACCGGGTGGCATAGTCCAGCGGATAGCTGTGGTCGAACACGAGGGATGCTGTATTGGCCGGGGCAGTCTTGTGCTGCCCGCAGCCCGCAAGGGTGATGGCGGCGGCAGGCAGGGCTTTCAGAAAATTGCGGCGTTTCATCGTATGAACTCCTTCCGTCTGCGCCTACGGCGCATCCACCTCCCTCAAAGAGGGCGGCCTTGGCATAGCCGGGAAAGCTTTTCTCCTTGCCAAAGGCCCCCTCCCAGAGGGGGCTGTCGAGCGAAGTGAGACTGGAGGAGTTACTTCAGCGTAAAGGTCAGCGTATACTCGATCTCATGCGGGGTGCTCATGGCGACGGTATCGCCCACCACATCCAGCGGGGTGTCGAGAGCCGCGACGGGGATCTCGAAGGTAGAGTTGCCCTCGGTGTTGGTGGGCAGATACTTTTCGCCGTCCACCAGCATATAGTCGTAGTTGGGGCTGGACCAGACGATGGTGGCGGTCATCCTGCCGTCGGCCACGGTCAGGGCCGCAGGGCTTTCCACGGTAGCACGGCCGGAGCCGCCCTCGAGGGTCACATCACAGGTGTAGGTGCCGTCGGCAGGTGCTTCCGCCGCAGCAGGCTGGGCGTTGGCGACACGGACGGTATGGTCGTACCACTTGCCCTTGGTGCCGAGGATGGCCAGCTGGAAGTCCTCGTCCAGAGCCTTCACCGGGATGTCGAAGCCGTAGACCTCATCCGAAGTGCCGTCGCTGTAGGTGACGGTGTCGGTGGTGGGCTGGAGCCAGTCGCCCTCGTGGGCCTCGGCGTCAGCGGCCATGCCGACGTAGAGGTTGACGATCTTCTTGGAGGCGAGGCTGACGTGGAAGGTCATCTGACCATCCTTCACAGTCAGGGTCCCCTTGCCGTCATTGGCCTCGTTGGCATGGAACATGGAGCTGTCGGTGTCAAAGTCGGCGGTGTAGACGCCGTCGGGCAGAGCGGCCTCTGCCGCCGGTTCGGAAGCTGCTTCGCTCACGGCGGAGGAAGCCGCAGCCTCGGAGGAAGCGGCAGAGCTGGCCGGGGTGCCGGATGCGCCGCAGCCGGTGAGAGAACCAGCCAGCACAGCGCCGGCCAGCAGAAGAGCAAATTTATGGTTCAGTTTCATGATGATATACCTCGAAGTATCTATTTTACAGAAAAGATTATAACACGCAATGGCCCGAATTCAAAGCAGGCCGAAAAAGAAATTGCCCGAAAAGGCACTCCTTTCCGGGCAATCATAGAGTCAGAAGCTGCTTTCGCAAGCAGGGTGCACCAAACGGCGAGGATTTTTGCCCGCAGGCAAGGCGATTTTCCGCAGCAATCCTGGGCGGATTGCAAGGGAAAGCAACGCAGTATGCGAGCAAAAAGACCGCCCGGGCGGTGTGCAATGATTACGAAAACGGCTTCCTAGCTCAGCCGTTCAGGGAATCGACAGCGGCCTTGGTGTGTGCGACGTAGAGCTGCTGGATGTCAGCGACCTCGCCCAGACCGGCGATCTGGCAATCGACAGCGTCGAATTCGCCGGAGGCCTCGAACTGGCTCTTCCAGGAATCCTCGTCGTCGCCAGCCATATCGTTGTTGGCGTGGTCGCCTGCAACGACCATCAGAGGACGCAGGACGACCTTGGTGTAGCCGGCGGCCTTGACAGCCTCGATGACGTTCTCGCAGGCAGTCTCCTCCGGCTCACCCTCGACGGTGCCGATGAAGACGTTCTTGTAGCCCAGAGCGTTCATCTGAGACTGCATCTGGGTGTAGCTCACCTTTGCGGTGTGAGAGGTGCCGTGGCCCATGAAAACGAAGGCGGTGCCGTCCTCAGCAGCGGCGTCCAGACTGTCGAAACCGGCGGTCTTGACGGCCTCGGCGGTGATGGCCTTGGCGACAGCTTCCTTGTCGGCGTTGATGACGGTGGCATCGCTGCCCACCTCGCCCAGCAGAGGCTCGGCGATGGCAACGGACTCGAACTTATCGCGGTAGCTGTCCACCATCTCCATCATCTCGTCGTACTCCGCGCCATGCATCAGATGGGTGGGCTGGACGACCAGATTCTTCACGCCGTTGGCAACAGCGCGCTCCAGAGCCTGCTCCATGTTATCGATCTTCTCGCCGTCACGGGCCTGGACATGGTTGATGATGATCTGTGCGGTGAAGGCGCGGCGGACAGACCAGTCGGGATATGCGGCCTGGATGGCGTCCTCGATGCCCTTGATGTCCGCTGCGCGGCTGTTGTTGAAGGAGGTGCCGAAGCTGACGACCAGGATCTCGTTGTCGCCGATGTTGTCCTGGTTGCGGGCGTCGTCCTTGGAGGCGTCGCCGGTGTCGCGGCCAAAGTAATCGGGGTCAGCCTCTTCACCCTCGACCATCTCCTTCTGAGCGTCGGTCAGAGCGTCCCATGCTGCCTTTGCGGCCTCGCACTGGGCGTCGGTGTTCTCGTTGCGCTCCTGCACATAGATGGCGTCGATGAGGTCTGCCACATTCTTTGCTGCCATTTCATCAGCCTCCTCGCTGCTCACCTCGCTGGCGGCAGCAGAGCTTGCGGCGGTGCTGCCGGCGGCAGTGGAAGAAGATGCACCGCAGCCGGTGAGGACACCGGCACACAGGGCCAGTGCGGCGGCAGCGGCGGTGACGCGCTGCCAGTTCTTGTTGGTTGCCTTACGCATTGTTTGAGTCCTTTCTGTTGTGTGGAATGTACGTTTCCGATAGAAAGGGTACGAAACGGGGGGCCAGCTCAAACGAAAAAAGAGCCCTTTCACCGCGCGGAAGGCACAGCAAAAAGACCCTTTGAACGTTCGGGCTTTTTGGTACGACCAATTCCTCGTGATCCGGAGCCGGACGCTCCTGTACCAACAGCGGGCAGGTTTCCTGACTGAAAGCTCACCGCCCGCTGCCGCCTTCCCAGAGGCAAAGCCTCCAGTGACCGGCGCTGAGCGCCAAGGCAGCGGACTCCCTTATCACAGTGACGAGATCGCGCGGGACTCGCACCCGCTTCCCTTTTACCCTCCCGGCCGGGGACGAAGCCCCGGCGGCAGGCACCTGCTGTTTTCTATTCAGACGAGGTGAAGTATATCACACTCCGCCCTAAAATGCAATATCTCAGCCCTCCTGCGGCACGGTCCAGACCATGCCCAGCGCTTCGAGCTTTGCGATGCGCTCTGACGTCAGCTTTTTCTCGGCACAGGCGTAGTTTTCGCGCATCCGGCGGACCCAGTCGCCGAGGCAGAAGCCGTCTTCGGTCTTATAGTTCACCGGCACCAGCAGATCGCCGTGGGCGGCGCAGTACTCTTCGGCACGGCGGAACGCCCCGGCCCACTTGGCCTCCCGGGCGTCCCACTGCATCCCGATGGCATCCAGCAGAGCGATATGCTCCGGCGTCACCTGGAACGAGCCGGGCCGGGCCTTGCGGGCAGCCCGGAGGTTCGAGATCCAGACGCCCAGACGGAAGCCGTTCTCGTCCACGTATCCGGCAGGCACGAGGAGGCTGCCCTTCTTCTCGGCGTAGAGCCTGGCGCTCTGGTAGTTGTCCAGCCAGTTCTGCTCCCGCACGCTGTACGCGGGCGGCACCGGAGCGCTGAGGCGTCGGCCTTTTTCGCCCTTGAACAGCTCTTTCAGGGCCGCGCGGCGCTCGGCGGAGAGCTTTTTGCCCTCCCGCAGCATCTGCTTCTGACGGGACAGCCAGCTGCCCAGCCAGATGCCGTCCTCCGTCCGGTACTGGGCCGGAACGGCCAGACTGCCGTGCTCCTTTTTGTATTCCACGGCCAGCTCGTAGCGGTGCTGCCACGAGTCGGTCTTTTCCCAGTTCATGCCCAGCTCGTCCAGCAGGGCTTTCCGCTCCGGCGTCACCCGGGCGCTGCTGCGCTCGGGGTTCTGCCATGCGTACCGCTGGCGGGACACCCACTTGCCCAGCAGGATGCCGTCTTCGTCGGTGTACTCGGTGGGGACGTCGAGGTTCCCGTGGGCGGCGTGGTACTTCACGGCGGCCTCGTAGGCGGTCTGCCACTTGCGGTCGTTCCGGTTCGTCCAGTCCACTCCCAGCGCTTCCAGCTTTTCGATCTGGGCGTCGGTCAGCACACCTTCTTTATAAGCGGCACGCTGACTGCCCAGCCAGACGCCCAGCGCCATGCCGTCCGGCGTGACATACTTGACGGGAATTTCCAGCGTGTGATTTTCCAGATAATACTGGACGGCGGCGGCATAGCTCTTCTCCCAAAGGATGCTGCCGGTGTCCCACACCATGCCCAGTGCCTCGAGGCGCTCGACGCGGTCCGGCGGCAGGTTCCCGCTCAGATAGCGCTGGCGGTTGTAGACGATCCACTCGCCCAGTGCAAAGCCGTCCTTATCCTTATAATGGACCGGCACCAGCAGGTCGCTGTGGCTGCCGCGGTACCGCCGGGCCGAAGCACAGCCGTTCTCCCATGCCAGCTCGAGCCGCTTTTTCCAGTTCA